>Ga0187892_10002353_pt1 | contig 38387 bp, 29 predicted proteins | sample MA1701073metaG_FD_139345 | JGI IMG/M metagenome (GOLD analysis project Ga0187892, IMG submission 139345) | Bio-ooze microbial communities from a basaltic lava cave in the Kipuka Kanohina Cave System on the Island of Hawaii, USA - MA170107-3 metaG ... | reverse complement strand
GTTGGCAAGCAACACACACGCCCTCCCGCTGGTCGGGCTAATGATCCTGATAGCGGGACAACCCAATTCACGTTTTCTGCTTGACATCCCAGGACCTTCTCATGGAAGCCACGATTGACGCGCTCCCCCACGGCAATCGTGGGCATTTTCGAATTGAACCTAACAACGGCCTACGGTTAGCGCAAACGCGCGCTAATTGTGGCTGCCATGCCGAGAGCCGAAAGCAATCTGCGGAGACCCGTCCACCGGGCTTGGGAAAACCACTACTTCAGCGCCGAAGGTCTGTTGAATCAGTTCTGACCTAATCACTTCTCCAGGAGGCCCAGTACGCACAACCTGTCCGCGATGAAGGAGTACCATCGCTTCACAAAACGTAGCCGCTGCCGAGAGATCGTGAAGCACCACGATCACCGTCATTTGGTGTTGGCGGTTCAGTGTCCGCAAAAGATTGAAGACCGCGATCTGGTGGTTGATATCGAGGTGGGCGTTGGGTTCGTCAAGCATCAGAATAGAGGGCTGTTGGGCAAGGGCCCGTGCAATCAGCACGCGCTGCTTTTCGCCGCTGGAGAGCTGGGAAATGGAGCGATTCCGAAAATCGAGCACAGAGGTTCTCTCCATGGCCTCATGTACGATCTTCCAGTCCCGGTCGCTCATTCTCTCCAACCGGTTGAGGTGTGGAAAGCGGCCCATGGCGACCACGTCCGCCACCGAGAAGGGAAACTCGAAATGTTGCTCGGATGATATGACCGCCAGCTTCTGCGCCAGGCTCCTTGCACTGTAACTCTCCAGCGGCCGCCCATCCAATGAGACCGTGCCGTATTTCGGTTTGAGGGCCTTGCTCATCACCCGCAGCAGGGTTGTCTTGCCGCCTCCGTTGGGTCCTATGAGCGCCAGAAGTGATTGTCGCGGGATCTCGAGTGTGATGTCCTGCAGCACGACCTGGGTGCGATACGAAAAGCTGATCTGCTCGAGAGAAATCGCAGGCGGCATCGTGAATTGCAAACCCTCAGTCCCCCCCCGCATCCTTCCTGCGCTTCAGCAAATATAGGAAATACGGGGCACCAAGCAAAGCCGTCAGAGCTCCGACGGGAATCTCGAGTGGTGGGATCAGTGTCCTGGCGGCGGCATCAGTTAAAAGGAGAATAGAAGCCCCACCCAGGGCCGAGGCGGGAATCAGATACCGATGATCCGGCCCGACAATCAGCCGCATCATGTGCGGAACGATCAGGCCAACAAAGCCAATCATTCCAGCCACGGCCACAGCAGCGGCAGTCATCGAGGAAGCGGCTACAAAGAGAATCTTCTTCATCGCTTCCACTTCGATGCCGAGATGAAACGCCGTCTCTTCACCTTGAGTCAAGGCGTTTAGCTCACGCGACAGCACCCAGACCACTGCAAGCCCGACCACAATGATGCTCCCTGAAATGCCGATCAGCCAATGATCGCCGCTAGTCAAGGTTCCCAATAGGTAAAACAGAATCGTAAACGACTCGCGAAAGAAAATAGAGAAAAACACGAAAACGAGGGAGTTGAGAAACAGGCTGACCACGACACCGCTCAGGACCATGGTTTGGATGGGCGCTCTCCCATCGGTTTGCGCAATGCGATAGACAAAAACAATCGAAGCAAAAGCCGCGCCCAATGCCATGAAGTACAGCCCATAGTAGCTGTGCCATCCAAGCAAGTTCGCCAGGATAACACCCACCGTGGCCGCGCTGGAGGTTCCCAGAAGGAATGGATCGGCTAGTGGATTTCGCAAGACGCCTTGAAAGGTCGCTCCGGAAGCTGCCAGACCGCTACCAACAAACAATCCAAGCAAGACGCGCGGCAGACGCACGTTGACGAAGATGTTGCTGTCCGGAAATCCTGTTGGACCGAGAAACAGCGCAACCAGCGACACCGTCACAGTGGCTGCGCAGAGCAAGATCAGGCTCTTGATCGGAGAGGGTTGCGCCGCGGAGACATTTGTCATTGTTCAGTCACTATTCATCGCTGGTTGAAAAAACAATGACAAATGAGAAATAGCGCTCCGATCAGGATTCCACTTTCCATGCGGTCCACCGTCACTTCTTCTGGTTCACTGCAGTACTCGCAATCAGCTCCAACAAGCGATTTTGGAGCTCTTCCATTCCGTCTACGAGGCGGTGATTGCCGTGCGACAACATATTGCGCCCCACGTCTCCAATCACCCAGCCTTTTTGAATGGCGCTGATCTTCTGCCAGCCGGGCCGTCGTCGAAATTCGTCGGGAGTGGAATCGAACGCCAGAATCACGTCAGGATTGCGTTCGATAATGGTTTCCTTGGACGCTTGCAACGCCGGCTTGTCCACATCAGCAAAGATGTTTCGAGCGCCACAGATCTCGATAGCCTCAGAAGTATAGCTGGCACGACCCACCGTCCAGGAAGGTAGATCGATCTCGACATAGAGGGACGGGTGCGACTTCATTTGCTCCGCGCGGGTTCGAATGGCCTGAATCCTTCGCTTCATGGCTTCAACAGTTTCGTTAGCACGATCCTGTTTCCCCAGACCTTCTCCAACCTGAAGTATTGCCTTGTAGATTTCTTCAAGCGAGCGGGAGCTCTTGACTTCTCTGACGCTAAGCCCGGAACCGCGCAGCCGCGAGACAATCTTGCTGGAACTCCAGGTTTCGGCAAAGACGACATCGGGTTTGAGACCAACAATCTTCTCAAAATTCGGATTCGCAAAGTCGCCGATCTTCTCCTTAGTCTTCGCTTCTTCGGGGTAGACGCAGTAGCTGGTGACAGCAACCACCTCTGCTCCGGCACCCAGTTCAAAAAGAATCTCCGTCAGCGTCGGTGACAAAGAGATGAAACGCTGACTAGGCTTGTCCGGCGACTTGGGCGTCTGACTGAGCCGATATTGCTGGTAGCCCAGCAGGACGAGCAAAAGTAACAGGCAGCCAACAATGAATTTTCGCATGAGTCAGCTCCTGAAAGAGAATCGCTACAGCACAAAAGAACCAGAAGAGAATGCAAACCACAGAGACACAGAGGCGCAGAGGCCAAGTAGAGCGGAATAATATTGCTAGGCCAAACAAGCGAACACGTTTCCCCTAGCTCTGCGCCTGGCTTACCCCGCTGTGCTGTTCATCTCTGGTTCAGGACCCTCTGCGTCTCAGCGTCTCCGCGGTTTGCCCTTCTATTACTTATTTCTTCTAGAACTCGAACTGAAGTCCGCCGACCGCGGTGGCTCCAGGCGTGCGATAGCCGGCCTCGTAGTAGTCCCGGTCAAACAGATTCTCAACCTTTCCGAAGAATCGAAGGGCTTGGTTCTCCGACAACGGCAGCCGGTAGCTCGCGCCGAGGTCGGCTTTTGCCAGACCGCCGAACTCGAAGGCCCGGCTGGCAAAGGTGTTGGAATCGAACAATGGCGCCAGGTAAGAACTCGAGGCAATCAGATCAAAGTTTACGAACAGGCGCTGCCCAAGGCGTTGGGTCGCGACCAGCGAGAACTGATGATCGGGAATCGCAAATGAACGGATGATGCCCGGCACCAACGGTCTCCTTTGATCGGCGTTTGTGTAGGTGTAGCTGCCGGACAGATCGAGCGAACGCGTTGGTGATGCCTCAACGCTGAACTCGAAACCTCGGGCCAGACCCCCATTTGTGTTGCGATAACCGCCGAACCTTCCGAATGGGTCAGTGGTCGGGCTGATTGCGCCGGAAAAATCGAACACGACGACCTCCTGCAGCCGCGTGTAGAACCAGGTGCTCGACAATCGAATACGATTGTTGAGCAGAGACTGGTCGATTCCAGCATCGAAAGCAATCGAGCGATCCGGGCGCAGACGGGGGTCTCCATAGGTGGAGTAGCCAAAAAAGCTGTCGAAGTATGTGCCAAAGCGTTCATACAGTGAAGGAGCGCGGTAGCCGTTTCCAATGTGCGCTCTGAGCTTTGTTCCCGAACTCCGAAAGGAATAAGCGATGGAACCGTCTCCCGTATAGGCATCGGGTGGCGCTGCAAATGGAGTGCCCTGATAGGGTGCAAAAGGCAGGGGCTCGAGTGCCGGCCGGTTCAGAGAGAAGAACTGAGTGCGAAAGGCTGCTGAAAGGAAGAGTCGCCCGTCCAGCAGCCTGAGCTGGTCTTGGACGAAAAGACCGTGGCTGCGCTGGGTGACGTCAACACTGGAGTTGTCGGCTGGACTGACCTGGAAGGATCGATTCAGATACGATTCACTTTCGAACTCATAGCCTACGTTCACGAGCTGGGACCGTCCCAAGCGAATATCTGTGCGGGCATTCACTGTATGGAGCCGACCATCATAGTCGGCGCGAGAATTTCCCAACGGTTCGAACGAGATGCCGCCCGGGCCGTCGCGAAACGCTCGGTCTGTTTTCAAAGCCTGGTAATTGAAGGAGTAACCAAAAATTTCGTTGGGGCGTTGCGCGAAGGTGACGATACTCGAAAAGAATCGTGCTTCGCGCCGGAAGTCGGGGTCGTTAGCCGATGGGATGAAGTTTGCTCCGTTGAGATTCAATTGAGATGCAGGCACTCCGGATTCGTAGCGCTTCAGTTCCGACGGATCGAGGGGGACCGCTTCAATGACACCCGTGGGCGGCAGAGGTCCCACGGCTCCTGGGCTTTCGTTGGTCTGCGAGAAGCTGTCTGCCGCATAAATCCTCGCTGAGAGTGAAGCCGAAGGGGACAACTGGAAACGAATGCGGCCCTGCCCGCTTGTGTTGCGCGCGGCGTCACGACCGTCCACGCCATTGGCGACGTTGAGGTGCGCAACCCCCAAACTGTAGGCAATGCGATCTTCACTCAGGCCACCTGCAACCTGGGCACGCCCACGGAGGAGACCGAGCGACCCTCCTTCCGTCAACAGACTGCCGCGCGTCCGCCCGCCGCCTTCGTCGGTGAGGATATTCACGACACCTCCAATGGCATTCGTGCCGTAGAGTGAAGAGCCCGACCCTCGCAGGACTTCGAGCCGGTCAACATTGGTGACGATCAGATCGCCAAGCAGTCCAGACCCGTCGCCCTGGGGCGCAGCCACATCGCGAAGCCGTTGGCCATCAATGAGAATAGCCGTGTCCTCGTTTCGCAGGCCACGTGTCTTGATAGAAGTGAGCGAGCCGGGGCCACCGAGTTGCTGATAGCGCAAGCCTGCAACTGTTCGCAACGATTCTGCAATTGAGAATTCGTCGCGCGCCTGAATCTCCTGCCAGCCAACCGTGCTGATCGCTTTGGAGGTCTCCTCTCCAGCCTGAGCGCTGCCTGCGGCTGTCACGACGATCTCCTGGGCAACGCCAGCCAAGCTGAGAGGGATATCTAAAACCAAAGCGCGTCCCGATTCCAACCGGAACGATTGCGCGGCGGTTCGGGCGAAACCTTCGGCCTCAGCTTCAACGACATAGTCTCCCGGCGTGAGGCGTTGAAATCGGTATTTCCCCTGAGAATCGGATGTGGCATTCAGTTGGACACCGTTCTCACGAACGTAAAGCTTCACCTGTGCTTTCGGCACGCCGCCTCCTTGCGGATCGAGCACAGTTCCGGTCAGACTCTGCGCACGCACGGCGCTGCCGAAGCACAACACGGCCCCAAGGAAGATGATGAGTTGATGCATGAGATGCCTCCTGGAAGGTTTCCAAGTGGCGTCAGGCGGGTACAGCAGCGGGGAGGAAAACCCTGCGGATGTCTCGACCTTTTGACGCGAAGGTTGATAAATGATCTACCGGGGCAGGTTTCCTGACTTGCGGGTCAGCACTGCTTCCAAAGCCTTCCCCTCAAGAATCGAGAGTGACCGACGGCCCATGCCGTCCTGGTGGAAGCAACTCGCCGCTTACAGTGACGCGATCGTGTGGGACTTGCACCCACTTCCCTTTTCCTTTCATGCACCCCGGCAGGGTGCTGACAAGCGCGGAAATGCTAGCGAACCCTGACGAACAGAGTCAAGCGTTATCTGGCACAGCGGCACCCGACACGGCTCTCATAGAGTCGGGCGGAGGTGAACCGTCGATAGGGAGAAACCGTTCACCTGCCGGGAAACTTCGGACTAACGAAAACCGCCATATCTGACGATCACATAACAGGCTAGACGCCGTTCGGCATCCAGTTTCCGCTAAGGGGCTTCAGAGAGAAGGGCCATGCATTCTAGCAAGCAACGACTCAAAGGCTTCTCGTTGATCGAACTACTCGTTGTGGTGGCCGTGGTGTTGATTCTGGCGGCCATTGCGGTCCCAAACCTCCTGCGCGCCAAACGAGCCGCGAACGAAGCCTCTTCCGTAGCTTCCCTGCGTGCAATCGCAAGTGGTCAGATGGCCTATCGGCATACCCAAGGCGCCTATACCACGTTGGCTGGTTTGGGATCTGAAAACGTGATTGATAGCGTGTTAGCGTCCGGTAGCAAGAGTGGTTACGTCTTCGGATCAGACCCGGGAACAGATCCTTCCATGGAATTTACTGCGGACGCCGAGCCTGCAGTTTCCTCGGGCATTGGAGCCAGCGGCACCCGCTTCTATTTTGTCAGCCAGGATCAAGTCATCCGCTTCAATACAGGCGCTCCGGCTGACTCCACTTCCAGCCCCCTTTACTAATACAAACGCACTGGTGTTGTGACAATCTCTCCCTCACCCCCGAGTTCCTTGAGGAGAGGGTGGCCAAGGGTCGGGTGAGGGGGAACGATTCGACAACCCGGGTGCCGGTCAAAACCTCGGAGCCTGGCACTTCAATCAAGCCTGGGTTCCGCTGAGCTCGGATGTCTCAGGGACACAAGGTTTCCAACCATGATCGTGACCGCGCAGCCGATGAGCGTGTGCCAGGTAAAATCGATCCGCGTACGAGTCATAACCAGAATCATCGCGACTAACCCGGCAATGAAACCTGCAACCGCGTCGCCCTGATTTGTGCGCCGGAAGAAAAAACCCAGGAAGAAGGTCCCCAACAATCCGCCGTAGGTGAAGGATGCAATCTTCAACCCAAGCTCTACAACCGGATTGCGGGTATCCCTGAAGAGCATGGCCCCGCCAATCAAAACGACTCCCCAGAGCAAGGTAAACAACCTCGACCAGACCACTTCCTGCTTTTCGCTCAGAGAACGGCCTCGGGTGGTCCCTTTGAAGAGATCCATGTAAGTGGAAGATGCAAGCGAGCTGATTGACGACGACAACGTTCCCATCGCTGAAGCCAAGACGCCCGCCACTACCAAGCCCGCAACTCCAGAGGGGAGGTTTTCGACGATGAACTTCGGGAAGATTTCGTCAGACGACTTCAGTCCCAGCTGCTGGAAGGAAAAGCCGCCATAAAAAGCAAACAGACAAAGGCCCAACACCAGGAAGAACGCAAACTGCAGGACAATGAAGGATGCATCCAACATGAGTGCTCGCTGGCTGTCCCAGCGACTCTTGCAGCCCAACAACCGCTGGACCAGGAGCTGATCCGTTCCGTGCGAGGCCATCGTCAGGAAGGTGCCGCCAAGCAAGCCTCCAAGCAGAGTGTAAGGTGCCGTCAGGAAGTTGAAAAACCCAGCTCCCCAGCTGGGATTGATGATTTGGAACTTGCTCGTTCCATCCTGTGAGGCGAAGCGCACCACGTCGGCCCATCCGTTCGGAAGATGATTCAGGATCAGAATCATCGAAGCCACTGCCCCACCCAGATAGATAAACATTTGCACGACATCCATCGCCACGACTGCCTTCAAGCCGCCCAGGTAGGTGTAGATGAGCGTGAAGACGCCGATCAGCAGAATGCAGGGCACGTAATCAAGACCCGTGATGAGATGCACTGGGATAGCGGTTGCAAACAGCCTGACTCCTGAAGCCAGCACGCGCGTCACGATGAAGACCGATGAAGTGAACTGGCGCAACCCCATGCCAAAGCGCTTGCCAATGAAATCGTATGCCGTCTCCAGGTCACCCGCATAGTACGCTGGAATGAAGAGGATGCTGACAAGCAAGCGTCCGATGAAGTAGCCGATGGCCAGCTGCAGGAAGTGGAGATTGCTCTTGTAGGCCAGACCAGGAATACTGATGAAAGTGAGCGTGCTGGTTTCGCTGGCGACGATCGAAAAGCCAACGGACCACCAGGACATCTCCTTGCCGCCCAGGAAATAGTCGCGCGACGACTGCTGCTTACCGGCAATCCGGATGCCAGCGAGTGTCACTCCTACGAGGTAAACAGCGACTATGATGTAGTCGATGAGCGAAAAGCCCATACAGGATTAGGGACAGGATTAGCAAGATCTACAGGATTTCGAAACGCGGGCCGGGATGATGGCTTCGGAACGTAACATCACGCTGAGCCTGGGACCGCTCCTGCAACCGCAGCTCCGGAGGCCAACTCTGAAACCATCTATCGATGGAGCATTCGGGCTTTGGATTTCGTTAGTCATTCGCCCTTCGTCATTCGTTATTCGACTAAATCCCCTTCTCTCCTCGAACCAGGTCTTCGTAGCTTTCTCGCTTGCGAACAATCTGGTAGCTCTGTGAATCCACCAGCACCTCGGCCGCTCGAGGACGTGAATTGTAGTTTGAAGCCAGCGTGAACCCATACGCGCCGGCATCCTTCACTGCCAGGATCTCGCCACGCTGCACCTGAGGTAGAGAACGCTCACGGGCCAGATAGTCGGTAGTTTCGCAAACAGGGCCCACGATGTCGGCGACGAAGGTTTCGCGTTCGATCGTTTCAACCGGAACGATCTCATGATAGGCACCGTACAGTCCGGGACGCATCAAGTCGTTCATGCCAGCATCCACGATGACAAACTGGCGCCCATGGCTCTGCTTTAGATAGAGCACCTCGGTCAGTAGAACCGCAGCGTTGGCAGAGAGAACCCGCCCAGGCTCCAGAATGAGAACCTCTGAACGGCCCCGGAGCAGCCCGCTGACTGCGGCAGCGTACTCCCCAATCGTAGGGGGAGACTCGTCGTGATAGCGAATACCGAGGCCGCCGCCCAAGTCGATATACTGCAGACGGATTCCGGCTGCATTCAGCTCGTCCACCAACTTCAGCACACGCTGAGTGGCTTCGAGAAACGGGCTAAGGCTGGTGACCTGGGAACCAATGTGGCAACTGATGCCCGCCGGTAGAATGTAGCTTAGTGAAGCTGCATGCTGATAAAGCGAGACGGCCTCATCCGTGGTGATGCCGAACTTGTGATGCTGGAGGCCAGTTGAAATGTGTGGGTGCGTTTCCGGATCAATGTCCGGGTTTACCCGAAACGAAACTCGGGCCTTGATATTGAGGAGTTTTCCTCGAGCTTCGATGGCGTCCAATTCGGCCTTGGACTCAACATTAAAGAGGAGAATGTTGCTATTCAGAGCGTAGTCAATCTCTGCGTTCTTTTTCCCTACACCTGAGAAGACCACTTTCTGGGGATCGACGCCGACCTGCCGCACCCGAAACAATTCCCCACCGGAAACAATGTCATAGCCGGCGCCGAGATCGCGGAACAGTTTCAGCAGGCTGAGATTTGAATTGGCTTTAACGGCAAAACAGACGAGATGGGGAAGGTCGGCAAAGGCTTTGTCGAACTGTTTGAAATTCTCGACGAGCGTCTTTCGGCTATAGACATACAACGGCGTTCCGACTTCTCTGGCGAGCTGCTTTAGAGAACAGTCTTCGCAGTGCAGGATTGCCTTTTGGCTTTGAAAAGCCCCCGCCATCAGGCGCCTCGCTTCGCCGCTTGAGCGAAGGCCTTTCTGGCTGCGGCCACCGTCGCCTCAACATCGGCGCTGGTGTGGGACGTGGAGAGAAACCCGGCTTCAAACTGGCTGGGAGCAAGGTACACACCGTTTTCGAGCATCCCCCGGAAGAAGGCTGCAAAGGTTTCCGTATTCGATGTCTTTGCCGTTGGCCAGTCGATGACCGTCTCGTTCGTGAAAAAGAGGGTGAACATCGAACCCACTCGGTTTCCGGTGGCTGCGATGCCTGCTTGCCGCGCTGCGTTGAGCAGTCGATTGTTCAAAGTGCTTGACTGTTGTTCGAGCGCCTCGTAGGTTCCCGGCCGCTTCAGAATCTTCAGCGTTGTGATACCGGCAGTAACCGCCAGCGGATTTCCCGAAAGCGTGCCCGCCTGATAGACAGGTCCGACGGGCGCAACATGGTCCATGATGTCCCGCCGGCCCCCATAGGCGCCCACAGGCAATCCTCCCCCAATTACCTTGCCCAAAGTTGTAATGTCTGGGCGAATTGCGTAGCGCCCCTGCGCGCCGCCATAGGCAACGCGAAATCCCGTCATAACTTCGTCGAAGATGAGCAGTGCGCCATGAGCCGTGGTCACTCTGCTCAAACCTTCCAGGAATCCAGGGCCGGGGGGCACGCAGCCCATGTTTCCGACTACGGGTTCCAAAATCACAGCGGCGATCTGCTTTCCATACTGTGCGAACATGGACTCTACGCTGGCAAGATCGTTGAACGGACATGTCAGCGTCAACTTTGCCAAATCGGACGGTACGCCGGGACTGTCCGGGAGCCCAAGTGTTGCGACGCCAGAGCCGGCCTTTACAAGCAGACTGTCGCCATGGCCGTGATAGCAGCCTTCAAACTTTAGAATCATTGAGCGGCCCGTAAAGCCTCGGGCCAACCGCAGAGCCGCCATGGTGCTCTCGGTTCCGGAGTTGGTCAGACGGACTTTCTGGATCGAAGGGAAGGCATCGCAGATCAGCTCGGCAAGCTCAATCTCCCGTTCTGTTGGTGCGCCATAACTCGTGCCGGTTTCCAGAACTTTCGCCAAGGCGTCCATCACTTCAGGGTGACAATGCCCCAGAATCAATGGCCCCCAGGAACCAACGTAGTCGATGAATTCATTCCCGTCGACATCGACCAAGCGCGAACCGGCACCCTTGGCAATAAACAACGGATTGCCGCCAACTGCCTTGAAGGCCCGCACAGGCGAGTTCACCCCTCCGGGAATGAGTTCTTGGGCCCTTTCAAATAGCCGCTTGGATTTCTCGTACAAACCAACCTCCAATTGGGGGAGAAGCAAACCGCGAAGACGCGAAGAGCTCGTCGCCTTGACGGTTTCTCTTCGCGTCTTGGCGGTTAAGCTGTTTCTCTCATCCCACCAGCTTTGCAGCATCCTTCGCGAAATACGTAATGATCATGTCCGCCCCAGCGCGCTTGATGCAGGTCAGCGATTCCAGAATACTGCGTTCCCGGTCTAGCCAGCCGTTACGGTGCGCGGCCACCAGAGCTGAGTACTCGCCACTCACCTGATACGCCGCCACCGGCAGATCAAACTCGGTCTTCACCCTGTAGATCACGTCCAGGTAAGGCATCGCCGGCTTCACCATCACGATGTCGGCGCCTTCCTCGATGTCGAGTGCGACCTCACGAATGGCTTCGCGCTGATTGGCAGGATCCATTTGATACGAGCGACGATCGCCGAACTTGGGCGCTGAATCGGCTGCTTCCCGGAAAGGCCCGTAGAACCCGGAAGCATATTTGGCGGCATAGGAGAGAATGGGAACGCTTTCGAAATGATTTTCGTCCAGCGCTTCGCGGATCGCCCGAACGCGGCCATCCATCATATCCGAGGGTGCGATGATGTCCGCTCCTGCTTTAGCCTGAGCCAGCGCAGCTTTCGCCAGCAGACGCAGGGTCTCATCGTTGGCCACGTCACCATCGCGAATCTGGCCGCAGTGGCCGTGAGAGGTATATTCGCAGAGGCAGAGGTCGGTAATGACCAGCAGACCCGGCAAAGCCGACTTCAGGGCGCGAACCGCCTGTTGCACAATGCCGTCCTCAGCGTAGGCATCGCTTCCTACATCGTCTTTAGCAGGAGGCAACCCGAACAGCAAAACAGCAGGAATCCCCAGCGCCACCACGGAGCGGCACTCCTCAACGAGAACATCAATCGAAAGGTTGAAAACGCCTGGCATGGAACCGATTTCTTTTCGAACACTGGTTCCCGGGCAAACGAAGAAGGGGTAGATGAAGTGGCTTGGTGAGAGACGCGTCTCTCGAACCATCGAGCGGATGGCTTCATTTCGACGCAGCCGGCGGGGACGGTAATACGGCTTTTCCATGCGAGGGCCTCCTGCGCTTCAGCGCCAGCCGATTATGGGCGAGGGTAGAGCAATTTTCAAGGAAATGGCAAAAGACGCTGAAGGGAGTGGCGCTGCGTCTGGTTCGGGCGGGAGCAGGAGTGAGAATCGTTCCCGGCCCTCCCCAAAATGCTGCACCCTACGGTCATTGCAAGGACGTGCGAGGTTGCAGGGTTTTGGATTCAGCGAAGAAAGTGTCGATGACTTTGCGAGCTGCCGGCAGGTCAGTGCAACGGTTCACTCGCGTGGACAGGTAATGACCGAAGAATAACCACTTGTGGCCCCAGGCGAGGAACAATCTGAGGCGTGGCAGTTGTTGTTCGGGCAGGAACCGCTGTTCCAATTCATCACAAAAGTGGTTCAGCGCTCGGTGATATTCAAGTCCCTCCTCTGTCGGGTTCCGCGGGGCTCGCTCGCCTTCGCGACCCCCTGGGGGAAGCAGTCCCAAAGATTCGCCCACTTGCCAGAAGATCCACGGCCGTGCGGTGGAGGCGCGGGCAACCATAACGCCGTCGCATCCGGTGGCTGCTTGCATCCGCAAGACGTCAGCACTCTCCTGAACGTCCCCATTACCGACGACAGGAATGCGCACCGCTTCCCGAACACGGGCGATGTATGTCCAATTCGCAGTTCCCTTGCGGTGGTGTGCCTGAATCCTGGGGTGCAACGTGATCCAATCGGCACCAGCCTCTTGCAGCATCAGCGCAAAATCCACCAGATACTCGGGATCGTCGGTCAGGCCGGTTCGCATCTTTACAGATAGTGGAAGCTGTGTTGATCGTCGCGTTTCGCGCACAACCTTCTCGGCGTAGCCGATGTCTCCCATCAGCGCTACGCCCCAGTTGTGCTTCAATACCTTGCTGACTGGGCACCCCATGTTGATGTCGATACCGGCTGGCCGGATGGCTTTCAACTTTTCGAGAGACTGCGCAATGAGCCGTTCGTCGTTGCCCAAGAGTTGCGGGATGAGATCCTCTTCGCCGGGCGCAACCTGTGTTTGCGGGGTGTCGCCAACATCCTCACCAGGAAGGAGCCTTGTCGACAGCATTTCAGTGAACAGGAGCGTGCTCACACCGGCCGGCAAATAAGAACGAACGACCTGCCGGAAGGCAACATGCGACAGGCCTGCCATTGGAGCAAACACGACTGGGAAATCAACTCGTTTCCCATTCCCAAAGGTGAGTTGAGTCAGCCGACTCGATTTGAAGCTGGGAGGCCCGAGGCCGAAGTGCGAAGAGGGAGTCGCGCGAATGTCACGGTTCGACGTGCGAACGGATTCGGTCAGAGGCTCTTGAGTTCGTACTTCAGCAGCCATCGAACTCCCACTCCGCGCATCGGGTCATTTCAGCTCTTCTCACTCACACTTCTTACTCGACGCTTGGCAAATCCAGGCCGGCGATCGCCTTCAAAGCGACTGGATTTTCAGGATCCAGTTCGAGAGCTTTCACATACTCCTCCAAAGCCCGTCCCTGATCACCCTTGGCCCGGTAGACGTGGCCCAGATTCAAATAGGGAAAATGCCTCGGTTCATAGCGCTTCGCCCGTTTGGCACTCTCGAGCCAGGGAATTGCTTCGTCCAGCAGCCCGAGCTGCATCATGTAAACGCCAATGTCGTTATAGGGATTGCCAAATTCCGGATCAACTCGAATGGCCTTCCGGCAGTCTTCCACAGCCTGCTCCAACATGCCGAGGAACGAAACTGCCCATCCCCGGTAGGTGTACCCTTCAGCCGTTGGACAAGAAAGCAGGCTCTGGTTGAAACAGTCCACGGCGGACTGAATGCGCCCCTCCAGCAGTTCTTGCATGCCTTCCTGCCAGAGTTCCCGAGCGCGTTCAGGATCGCTGAAACTGTCAATTCTGGTCATGTCTTTTTCCTGCTAGAAGTAGCCAAGCTCCAGAACATTACTTTCGACTGGAGCCTCATTCTTTATGAGGTCACGGATATGCTTTATGAATCTCATGAACATTTCTACTCGAAGGGGCGATTGTTTCAGGTGCTCAATATACATTTCTCTTCGTGCACGGCGACCGGCGCTCGTGCTGAAGTGTTTTCGAATATTCGAGTTCAAACGCTTTGCTTTTCGCAGGATTATTATCTCGTCAATATCGGTTGGTGCCGTGCTTAATGGGGCCATGTCCAACCATTCGCACAAAAGGTAATACTTAGCGCCAGAGACTGCGGACTTTGTGTCATTAGCTGTCGCGCAAGCCTCCTGAAACATGGTCTTGTCCAGATTCGTTTTGCACTCGGCGGCTACATAAGTGATATAGGTTTCCTTTGTGACTGAATTCGCAAAATTGGGGGTATGGGATCCCTTCAGGTAAAGCGGCATACTGATAGCAAAATCTTGGTTTTTGCTCCGGATGCTGAGGCCCCCACCCGGTTGAGGGGCGTCTAGACTGGAGCTGAAGAACACTGATGAAAAAGAAGAAGACGGGCCAATGGTCAAGTCAAGGCCCAGTATCTCCGGGATGATTGCAGGTTGTATCAATCGTGGAAGAAATTCTTCCACTACGCTATTGTCGAGTTTCAGTTGTCCCTTCTGGCGATATAGAAAATCCTGCTCGCTGTCGAAGATGAGGTTCACATCAATGTAAAACCTATAGTCGTTGAGAGAGCCAACAAGGCGTTGAAGAACTTCGTCCGGTGCGCCCTTTGTTTCCAGGAGGGATTCAGCCCAGACGTGATACCTTGCCACCGCTTCTTCCACGCGGATGCGGTCTCCTTCAGGCAGCTTTTCGTTGGCAAGTGTCGCAGTGAGTTTCTCAAGGTGAGGGGTCGGATACTTGATCAAGGAGAAACCTCCTGGGTCAGAGAAGGAGAGTGGCTAGGCACTCGATAGAATGGAGAAGGTTCAATCGCTTCTAGAGTGTGTAGGGCATCCTCAAGGTCTGGGCCAACCTCGGCAGGAGCAAAAGACGAAGCCTCTTCGAGAATCTCCTTAGCAATCCGCCTCGCTATGACCATCGGATCAGTGGAGCTCGAGGCTGGTTCAGCAAAGTGCAGAATGTCTTCGAAGATGTTTGTGCCGAATCTATTCATGAAGACCCTCTCTTGCCTCATCTTGAGCTTCAATCCAACTGCCTGAACGGCCAGCCGAGCGACGATTTCTCCATTCAAGAAACGTGTCTTTCTTACTGCGGACTCACGACCGACTACGAATACGAGTCTGGCCGACGGCTTGGTTACCCGAACCAACTCAAGAAGTGTCTGAGTAAGATCTAAACAGTATTGAATTACAGTCAGAAGCCGGTTCCCTCTATGCTTTCGATTGGAACCGATCTCCGACTTAGCTACTCTCAGCAAGTTCCAACCCAGTGCTTCTGTTGAAGCGCGATACTGCTGATGGTAGTTGTAAACATTAATATACGGAGGCGACGTGATAACGAGGTCGACCTGCGCTTCGCCAATGGGAATGGCCCTGGCATCGGCATTGAAGACCCTGATAAGGTTTCGAGAATGGGGCAAGCTCTCAATGAAAGATCTTAATTTCTTCCAGGTGGAAAAAACTCTTTCCTCCGTCAACCCTGGCTGAAAAAAATCCAGTCGGACAATAAGAGTCCTGAGTAAATCGCGAGCGATTGGGTCAACAATCTCCGCCAGAAGACTCTTAAGCTGACTCTTTAGGTCCTGCTCGGTCACGCGTGACATGCTAAACAGAGGCAAGGAGGTTGAAATTGCTTCGTGCAAGGTTGATTCGACAATAGAAGCACTCTGGTGTCGTTCCAAAGGCGAGCTGTTTATGAGTTGATAAGTCGATGCCATCAAGAACGCTGCTGGATTGATCTCTGAGCCAAAGCACTGAAGGCTTCTCCTGCCGGCTTCATAGAGCACTGTACCGCTTCCAGCGAAGGGATCCAGCACGACCTCATTTGCTGCAGCAAAGTGCTCAAGCAGGGTCTCTACTAGTTGAGGAGAGAACTGTCCCTTCCAGGCAAAGGGATTGGTGCGTTCCTTCGATTCAATATTCAACCGCGCTTGCGGTATCACGCTGGTATTGATCGGAATGTTACATAGAACTTGTTGGGTGTTGATTGTCATGTTGTTCTATCAAACTTGCACCGGCTCACTTTGAAAGGACAGGCGGCCCTTGCGGAACGGCGGAGCCGTCTTTCCTCGGGTCGGAGCCGGCGTAGTTCACGCCCTTGGAGTCGCGCATCACCGCCTGACCGCCGCCCACTGCACTCGAGTAAGGGGGGGCTGTCTGCACCTCGTGACCAAGGCTTGCAAGCGCCTTGCGCACCGACTGGGGGATGCGGCTCTCGATCATCACGTCACACCCTTCAAAGGTTTGCTTCGTAAACCGTGGTGTTTCCAGAGCAGCCTGAACACTCATGCCGAAATCCACCACCTTCGAAACGAACTGCGCGTGAGCCTGAGCCTGGTTCCAGCCTCCCATAATCCCGAACCCAATGCGAACGCCATCCTTCTCCATGAACGCCGGAATGATCGTATGCAGCGGGCGCTTGCGCGGTTCAAGGGCATTGGGATGGCCGCGCTCCAGAGTGAACAGCGAGCCGCGGTTCTGCAGCATGAAGCCGGTTTTGGGCGGCACCAGCCCAGACCCAAAGCCCGAGTAGTTGCTCTGAATAAGGGAAACGATGTTTCCATCTTTGTCGATCGCCGACATATAAATCGTGTCGCCACCATGCAGCTTCGTCATCATCTTCAATTCCGAGGGTGCTACTTGACAGCTCGCTTTGTCAGGTCGAATCAGTTTGGCGCGCTCTTCAGCCAAACCCTTGGAGAGCATCTCCTGAACGGGGATTTTCGAAAACTTAGGATCACCCACATAGCGGAGCATGTCCGCGTAGGCCAGCTTCTTTGCCTCGATCATTACATGCAGCGCCTTCGCACTGTTGTGCCCGTACTCCTGCAAAGGAAAGCGTTCCATCAGGTTCAACATAGAGAGCGCAGCAATACCCTGCCCGTTCGGAGGGAGCTCGTAGACTTTCCAGCCGCGGTAGGTTGTCATGATGGGTTCCACCCACTCGGGCTGAAATTCTGAAAGGTCCGAGAGGGTGTGGGTACCGCCGTTTTCTTTCGAGATGGCTACGATGGCATCCGCCACACGGCCTTTGTAGAAACCGTCATGGCCCTTTGCGGCGATCAAGCGAAAGGAACTTGCGAGATCCGGATTGCGAAAAACATCTCCTGTCACCGGGCCCTTGCCTCCCGGCAGATACGTGGCCTTGGAATTGGGATGGGCGCTGAGGAACTCCACGGCCTTGGGGCCGCCCCAGCCGCTGGCAATGATCTCCGTCACGGGAAATCCTTTCTCGGCGTAGTAGGTGGCCGCAGCGAGAAGCTTGGAGAACGGCATCGTTCCAAACCGCTTTCTCAGTTCGTCCCAACCCGCGACGCAACCGGGCACAGTGGCTGAGTAGATGCCCAAGTGCGGCATTTTCTCGATGCCCTTGGCCTGGAGAAAGTCGATGGTCAAGCCGGAGGGAGCCCAACCGCTGGCGTTTAACCCATGCAACTTGCCGGTCTTGGCTTCGTAGACAATAGCGAAAAGGTCTCCCCCTATGCCGTTACTTGTGGGTTCCACCAGTCCCAGCACGGCGTTTGCCGCAATGGCTGCATCGACAGCGTTCCCTCCCGCTTCCAGCACCTGTGCGCCTGCTTCAGAAGCCAGGGTCTGACTCGTCGCTACAATGCCGAACTGGCTGATGACCATCGAGCGGGCCTGATCGCGTACTTTCTCTGGAGTCTGGGCATAGACGGTCATGGCAACGAGTGGAAGCAAGAGGAAGAAGAGTTTCATGGAATGCCTCCGTTGAGATAGAACGTTGTAAGGGCATTAGGGGACGCGGCATGGTCGCGCTCGCTATAACGACGTCAATCTGTCCACTCCCACTGCGAGCAGCAACAACACACTGATGCAGCCGTTCACTGTAAAGAAGGACGCATTGACTTTGGAAAGGTCTTCGGGACAAACCAGGCTATGCTCGTACCATAGCAGCGCAGCCACCAATACAGCCCCTGTAAAGCTCACCCAACCGAGTCGCTCCAGTGTGAGCAAGGCCACCACCAAGAGCAACATGAGAACGTGCATCGCGCTGGAAACATTCAGTGCCGCGCGAACCCCCAGCCGGTTCGGCAGGGAGAACAGATGCTTTCGCCGGTCGAATTCGACGTCCTGGCAGGCATAGATGATGTCGAACCCGGCTGTCCACAGCATCACGATGGCGCAAAGCAGAATCGGCGTGAGCTGCACGTCTCCGCGAACAGCAATCCAGGATCCCAACGGGGCCATACCCAGGCAAAACCCAAGCACGAGATGAGAATAAGACGTCAAACGTTTTGTGTACGAGTAGAAGAACAGAATCGCCAGCACGGGAAAGGAAAGTTTGAAGCAGAGCGGATTCAACTTCCAGGCCGCGCCCAGGAAGAGAGCCGCGGAAGCTACCGTGAACAAGACAGCGAACGAGGCTGTGAGCTCACCCGCCGGCAGGGCTCGCATCTTCGTGCGGGGATTCTCGGCGTCAATCTGTCGGTCAGCGATCCGATTGAAGGCCATCGCGGCGCTGCGCGCGCCCACCATCGCCATCACAACCCAAAACAATTTCGGTGCTTCGGGCCAGCCACCCGAGGCCAGGATGGCGCTCAATAGAGCAAACGGCAGGGCAAATACCGTATGCTCAAACTTGATCATTTCGAGAGTGATTCTCAGGTGTCCAAAAAATGGCATGGTGTTTCTGCCGAGCACGGCTGAGGCAGTGGAAGGCCCCCTCTCCCCGTTGGGGCGAGGGGAGCCTCATCCCCGCGAGAAAGTGTTGTCGCCTTCCCCAACTTAGCCTTCTTCGAATCCACGTGTTCTCCGCAAGTTCTAGTCGGGTCGGCTTCCCTTCCATTGGAACGCGCCGGCTGGCTTCAACCCCAGATGCGTCATCACCCGAAACAAGAACTGGTCGACGGCATCCTCGATCGAACTTGGACAGTAGTAGAAGGATGGGATCGCCGGGAAGATCGTTCCACCCGCCAAAGTCAGCAACCGCATGTTCTCCAGATGGATCAGACTGAATGGTGTGTCGCGAATCACGAGAATCAACTTCCGACGTTCTTTCAACATGACATCGGCCGAACGCTGAACCAGATCGCGCGAGATACCATGAGCGATGGATCCCAGGGTGCCCACGCTGCAAGGAATTACGACCATTGCGTCCACTGGAAACGATCCACTGGCGATGCTGGCACCGACATCGTTGTTGTTGAGGACCTCAAACTTGTCCCGATTGTCGCCAACAAGACGCTCAACGAGATTGGTCATCGTCGTGGGACGCCCTGCCAGTTCCTCATTCAGCACCCTGAGTCCTGTGGTCGAGATGACTAGCTGAACTCTGGACACGCCTGGCTCGGCTGCAAGATGGTTCAAGAATCGCTGGGGGTAAATTGCGCCGCTGGCGCCGGTGATGGCAACCGTGATGTTCATGCAAGAACGGAATCACTTCCTTTAAGCACACTCTATGCTACACCAAATCCAGCGGGGCCTGACAGCCGGGAAACAAATGCTGGACAAGCTTCCGGAAGAATCGCCAGAATGGGCGCTCTCAGTTTGACGACCTTCGCGCGTGAAACCTGTATCGGAGAGGCAGTCCGAAATAAGAACCATGACGGAAGAAAACATCAAAGAAGTTCTCACCAGCGTCAAGAAAGGTTCGCTGTCTGTTGACGATGGCCTGAAGAAATTGAAACATTTGCCCTTTGAAGACGTGGGGTTTGCCCGCATCGACCATCATCGCGCCCTCCGGCAGGGATTCCCCGAAGTGATCTTTGGCAGAGGGAAAACCGTCCGCCAGATTCAGGGCATTGTCGAACGCATGCTGGCCCATCAACAGAACGTCTTGATCACCAGGACCAACGCGGAGGTGTTTCGCGCTATCAAGAAACTGGAGCGGAAGGCACAGTTTTATCCCGATTCAGGAACCATTCTGATTCATCTGGACAAGACGCAGCGCGGTAAGGGGAAAATCCTGATTGCTTGCGCCGGCACTGCGGATATTCCAGTTGCGGAAGAAGCACTGGTGACAACCGAAGCGATGGGCAATCAGGCAGAGAATCTCTACGATGTCGGCGTGGCCGGCATTCACCGGATCCTCAGCGAGCGGGCTCGCCTGACCGAAGCACGCGTGATCATCGTGGTGGCTGGCATGGAAGGCGCATTGCCGAGTGTGGTGGGCGGACTGGTTTCCGTTCCCGTCATCGCCGTTCCTACGAGCGTTGGTTACGGCGCGAGCCTAAATGGAATCGCTGCGTTGCTGGGTATGCTGAACAGCTGTGCGTCGAATGTGACGGTGGTGAATATCGACAACGGGTTCGGCGCTGGATATGTCGCGAGTTTGATCAATCGGCTGTGACCTGGGCGTCCCCGCAGCAGTAGCCGTCGAGGTAACGAGGCGGGACCGTGCGATGCGGAGACGTGACGCGTGATCCGCAAGCGGCAATACCGAGTCTCATGCTTCACATCTCACGCATCGTGCAGTGCCTCACTTGGGCACAGCGCCTCACATGATCCGCCAAAAGCTCTTCCTCCTGCTTGGATACACCAGCCTGGGGTTGGGTTTTGCCGGCGTATTCCTGCCCGTCCTTCCAACGACCCCGTTCATCCTACTCTCTGCGTTCTGCTTCTCCAGAAGTTCAGATCGTCTTCACCGCTGGCTGTTGGGCCATCGCACATTCGGCCCTCTCTTGTCGGACTGGGGGCGTGGACAGGCGATACGACCGAGAGCGAAAGCTTGGTCGATTCTGAAGCGGGTGTAGTGATCCAGGGAATCATAGACCGAGTGATAGGAGCCCCCAGCACCCTCTCCGGAATAGCCCAGATTGAGCGAAGCCACGCCGAGATGCTGCAAGAAGGGTGTGTAGTCGGAGCCAGAGCCCAAAGCTCCAATTCGCAAGTCGCTGCGCTCGCGGGCCTCTTTGCGCTCTTCAACTGACCCGGTGACGATGCGGGCCGCTCGTGCACGTTCAAACACGGAAATGTTCTTTTGCGGATCGATGACGTCGCGAGACACCTCGTTGATGAACTTCTCCAGCGAGTGGGATCCTGCCATGGTGAGGAAGCCTCGCGAGTTGGAGTCTGAGTTGACATAGACCGCAGCATTCTTTTGCAAAAGCTCGGCATGGGTTTCAACCCACTCCGTCGAGCCCAGCAAGCCCTGCTCTTCGCCGTCCCAAGCTGCATAAACCATGGTTCGCTTTGGTTTCCAGCCCGTTTTCAGCAACTCTGAGACGCCTCGAGCCTCTTCCATGAGAGCCACCTGGCCACTCACCGGGTCAGCAGCGCCGAAGTTCCAGGCATCATGATGATTCCCGCGAATCACCCACTGATCAGGTCGTTCAGTTCCCCGAAGTTTGGCGATGACGTTGTAGGTTGTGGCGAGTTTCCAGTCGAATTCTAGTTTCAGGCGAACCGTGGCAGGACCCGGGCCAACATGGTACGTTATCGGCAGCGCCCCACGCCAAGGCTCTGGCGCCACTGGGCCGTCGAGCGCGCGCAGCAGCGGCAGCGCATCGGATTGAGAGATAGGCAGAACCGGGATTCTGACAAGCTTGCCGACGTCGCTCAGCGGAAGCCGCTTGGCGTCCTTGGTTGCACCCACGCCCGGCGTCAAGGGATCTCCAGCATAAAGCGGCATGTCGGCAACGGAACCCCGTTGGGCACCGTGCTCATTGCGCCAGGCTCCCTTGGGGTAGACGTCGCCTTGAAAGTAGCCATCATCTCGAGGGTCGGAGTAAATGAGGCATGCGATGGCGCCGCGTTCTGCAGCCACTTTCGGCTTGATGCCGCGCCAAGATCCACCGTAACGAGCGATGACGATCTTCCCTTTCACATCGATGCCCAACTCCTCCAACTGTTCGTAATCCTGGGGCACCCCGTAGTTGACGTAAACCAAACTTCCCCGCACGTCGCCGTCCGGAGAATAGACATTGAAGACCGGAAGCTGATTTTCGACGATGCCAGAAGTGGCATCTTCGGGCAGTTTGGGTTCCCAAAGTGAGGCTGAAAATGTTTCCGGGGAGGTCATTTCCAGCAACCGCGCTTTAGGCGTGGGAAACAGCACGTCAAAGGTTTCAATGGTCGTTTCGTAGCCCCAAGCCCGGAACTTTGCAGCGATGAATTCTGCGACCTCCCGGCCAAAAGGGGAGCCGAGATGATGCGGCTTGGCAGTCATCCATTGCATCCATTCGCGCAGGTTCTCTTTTCTTAGGGCCGCGTCAAAGCTGGCCTCTAGTGCATGCTGGCTGGCGGCAGTTGACTTGGAACTGAAACCGAGCAGCGGTCGAGTAGGATGGGTTTGGGAAAAGACCGGGGCAAGCGCCGCCCAGAAGAAGGCAGCCCCATAGAGGGACAACCAACGCATGGAACCTCCAATTTCAGCAAAAAACCGCTAACGCTTGTAGGATGATTGATCGTTAAGCTTGCTGGCAAGGATTTTGGTGCAGCCCCGCCAGTTTGGCAGTATCATACGCAACTCGCACAGGCACGACCGGGGAATTCCTGACTTCCGCTTGGAGCTGAAAACCGGATGTTACACTACAGGACTTATGAACTGGGTCCGCAGAACGAGTGGGTTGTTTTCGTGCATGGCGCCGGTGGCAGCTCGTCGATCTGGTTCAAACAAGCGAGAGAGTTCAGAAAGCACTTCAACGTTTTGATGGTGGACCTGCGAGGCCATGGCAAGTCTGCCAGCCCGTCCGACAACAAAAGCCGCCTGAAATACACTTTTCAAGACATTAGCCGTGAGATTCTGGAAGTGCTGGACCACTTGCGCATTCAAGCGGCCCATTTTGTCGGGATCTCGCTAGGAACCATTATTATCCGCACGATCGGTGAAATTGCGCCCGCCAGGATGCGTTCGATGATTCTGGGCGGCGCCATCACACGACTGAATTTCCGATCAAACTGCCTGGTATTTCTGGGTAACTGCATGAAGCGGTTCATCCCGTATCTGTGGCTCTACCGGCTTTTTGCCTGGATCATCATGCCCAAGAAGCGGCACGAGCAGTCGCGCCTTCTGTTCATCAACGAGGCAAGGAAACTTTGCCAGAAAGAATTCATTCGCTGGTTTAAGTTGACGTACGAAATTAACCCTCTACTCAACTATTTTGAAGAGAAAGAAATCGCGGTGCCGACGCTCTATTTGATGGGTGAAGAAGACTACATGTTTCTCCCTCCCTTGAAACGCATTGTCGCCAAACACAAGCACTGCATTCTGAAGATTCTCGAAAATTCCGGGCACGTTTGTAACCTTGACCGGCCTGACCTCTTCAATTTCCTTTCCATTTCCTTTATAAAAGAGCAGCTTCAGTTCAAGTCACTAGCAAGCTAGACCGATCCAGGCTGATTCAGTCCCGCTGACTTGGCTCGAAGGGGCCGGTGGCCTTTCCTGTGCTTGGTTCGTGATGCGGGTAGCGCAGACCAGCGTGTGGGCCTCAGCGCGGGGCTGACAAGCAGGCCATAGTTAATCAATCGCCAAAGGAGCGTTCATGGAGATCACCGATGTTCAGGTGTACTACATCCGGCAAACCGAAGTGAAGGAGCAGTGCGATAGTGGCCAAGACGCACTGATTGTGAAGGTCTTGACCGACTCGGGAATCTACGGAATCGGCGAAGTGGATTCGTCGCCCCTCGCCGTTAAGGGTGCGATCGAGTCACCGTTCTCTCATACGACAGCCTGCGGATTGAAGGATTTGGTGATCGGTGAAGATCCCTTCGAAACTGAAAAGATCTGGCACAAGATGTATCGGGGGAATATCTACGGAGGGCGACGCGGCGTTGGTATTCATGCGATGAGCGGAATCGACATCGCGCTTTGGGACATCAAAGGAAAGGTACTAGGGCTTCCCATTTGGAAGCTGCTGGGCGGCGGATTTCACAAAAAAATCCGCTGTTACGCAAGTGTGTTGTTCGGTTCCACACCTGCCGCGACGGGGGCCTTGGCGTCACGCCTGAAGGACCGAGGCTTTACAGCCGTGAAGTTTGGCTGGGATCCGATGGGGCGGGATAGAGAAACCGATGTGGCTCTCGTTCGGGAAGCCCGCAAGGGCTTGGGCAAAGGACCTGATTTGATGATTGACGCCGGGCTGGTGTGGGACGCCAAGACCGCGTTGCAGCGGGCCCGAGCGTTTTCCGAGCACGACATTTTTTGGCTCGAAGAACCGTTGCGCCCGGATGACTATGAAGGCTATCGACGCCTGTCCGAAGCCACCGAAGTTCGCATCGCTGCCGGAGAGGAAGAAAGCAACCGCGGCTCCTTTCTGGAACTGATGGACAAAGGGAAGATCGATATCGTCCAGGTGGATCTCACGCGCTGTGGCGGATTCACCGAGGCTCGGAAAATTGCCAGTCTAGCTGAAGACCGCGGCCTACCCTGCGTGAACCACGGATTCACCACCTATATCAATATCGCCGCCGCGCTTCATTTTCTAAACTCCATTCCGAATTCTTTTATCATGGAATACGTGGCTGAGGAAGAAACCACTCTGCGCGACCATCTGACACGACAGAGCTTTGTGGAGAAGGATGGCTACGTTTCCGTCCCTGATGCACCGGGGCTGGGTGTGGAGCTCAACGAAGACGGGATTCAGAAGTTCAGGGTGATGTAAATCTGTCAAATGCTGTGGTTGGATCTCGGGATCCCTCAATGACCCCCCAACAGAGCAAGGGATAGCGAGAGGGCTACCACTGCAACGCCAACCCAGTAGGCGATAGTCCACAAGATGGGCCCAGCGCCTGATTCTTTCGCTCGTTGAGGATTCGGCAGGAAGTACGCAAACGCTACTCCAGCCACAAATCCTCCAAAGTGTGCAGCGTTGTTAGCTCCAATCACCAAGCCATAGCCAAACCCATAGATGGCCCAATGGACGAGCTGTTGTCCGAGCATACTGCCCCACTGTGACCACCGTTTGGAAAACACGATGCCGGCGCCGATTAATCCGAAGACTGCACCGGAGGCACCGGCTGTGGTGAGCCATGGTCCGTAGTACCAATTGCTAACCACAAACCCAAACGCCCCCGTAATGAGGTACAGAAGCAGGAAGCGCTCCTTACCGAGCAATTCCTCCAGCAAAGGGCCAATGAAGATCAGCGCATAGGAGTTGAAGGCCAGGTGAACGATGCCGATGTGAATGAAGATGGCGGACACCAGACGCCACCATTCCCCGGCCCAGACCAGAGCACCCACGTCCGCGCCCCAGCGCGTCAGGCTGGGTGAACTGACTCCCCACAGCAGTTTTCCCAGGTCCTGTGCTGTGAGATCGCGTTCGGCCGCGAAAATCAACAGAAACAGCGCAAAGTTTACAGTCAGCAGCAAGAACGACACCGGCATGAAGTTCGGCACCACGTTCTGTAGCAGCTTTCCCAACCCACCAGCCCGATATCCCAAAGCAGCCTTGCAGAGAGGGCAGCTTCTGGCCCTTCGATCGATCAGCGCCCGACAATTGGGACACATCCGGGTCGTTGATTGTGAACCTCGCCATAGGTTGCGGAAGGAATCCCATTGCTCCCCCAACTGCCGGACCAGCCGGTTGAGCTTCCACTGAAACTGCTGCTTGTTGATCATTTTGACTTTAGGTTCGCTTACTGTATGGGAAGTGCCCGCGTATCTTAGCACTACTCTTGTGGGGTGAGGTTACCCGCTTCACCTGTTTCAGTCGGCCTCGATGCGGCTAGCCAACCAACTTGAATTGGCTTGCCATCAGAACAGGGAGTCGTAGAAGATGTAGCGCGATGCCGTTGAGACTGACCGGAGATTCGCATTCCGGTAGCCGAGCGACAGATGAACCCTGGACTGAAACACAAAGCCACAGGCTGCGCACTTACTGCTCTCCTTGTTTTTTCCCAAAGCGCCCTTGCCATCAAAACGATTGACTATCAGCGGCGGCTGAACCCGCAGTTTACGAAACGGGTTCGCCCGGAGACTCGATTCATCGTTCTTCACTCCACTGAAAGTAGGTTACCCAGTGCCCTCCGAACTTTGTCACGAGGCAAAGTGCGCCGTGGCCGCTATCTGACCCGCGGAGGTCACGCTCACTACCTCATTGCGCGAAAGGGCGCGATCTACAAGATTCTGGATCCCAAGTATTGGGCAAACCATGCCGGCGTGAGCATGTGGAACGGGTTGGACGGACTGAGCGACTATTCAATCGGAATCGAACTGGAGGGCTATCACAATATCCCGTTCTCTGAAGCCCAATATCTATCGCTCGGGAAATTGCTCAACGAGCTGCAGGAGAAGTATGAAATTGAAGATCGAAACGTACTGGAGCATTATCGCGTGGCCTATGCGGCCCCCAATCACTACCATCGATCCAACCAACGCGGGCGCAAACTCGATCCTGGTGTCGACAACTTCGAACGAACTCGGGCCGGACTCGACGACGAGTATCGCGCGGATCCTGACGTGATTGCCGGTCGCATCGACGGAAGCCCGGAATTGATGCGGGCAGGCGGCCATGTTCCTCCGGCAGAGACCGAGGCGGAGGAAGACCCTCCAGACGACACCGCCACGGATGAACTCACACAAGTCAGCCGGAGCCGGACCGCCTGGAAGATTGCGGGTATTCGATACAATGCGCCGACTACGATGTACCGTTTCCCAGACGGACGCTCTTATTCAGGCGAACAGATCAAGGACTGGTCAGATATTCCCCCAGGCACTCGTGTAGAACTGGGGGACCGTGTCGCTGAGGAAAAGAAAGTCATCAGCGTAGCGCGTGTCGAAGTGGTTGTGCCCCAGGTCACCGCGACCGATTCACCCTGGAAGATCGCCAATGCGTTATACAATTCCTCGTTCACCTTTTACGTGCTACCTGATGGAAGAGTGCAGGCCGGAAATACCGTCAAGAACATAGGAGGTATCCCGACGGGCACGAAAGTGCTGGTCGCCTACCGTGAGCTTCCGAAGCCTGAGGCTAGCAACGCGGTAGCCGAAAACCTGCAGGATGTCTACCTCGACTCACGCACCCTGTACCTGTTTCCGGATCGAACCCTGCGTTCCGGGGACCAGATTGAGAATTTTACGCAACTTCCCTCCTCCATCCGGGTATTCGCGAAGGTAGAGTAAACCCAAGGCGCTCTTCTCCTCTCGAGCGATGTGTCGGCCCGCCCGTCTCGTGCCCTGGAACTATGCTATAGTTTCGCTCTTTCGGGCGCGGTTGAGGCGCTCTCGCAGGAGCGGCGCTTGACGTATTGATTCCAAGAATAAAAGAGGCCAGGGAACCCCATGTTTAAGGAGCGGTTATTCACGCCAGGTCCGACGCAGTTGTTACCAGCCGTGCAGACGGCGATGGCACAGCCTATCCTGCATCATCGCACGGAGGAGTTTCGGAGTATCTTCAAGGAAGTGCTGGACGGCCTTCGATACATCTATAATACCCAGAATGATGTTCTCTGTTTCACCTCTTCTGGCAGTGGGGCGATGGAAGGGGCGGTCGTCAACCTGTTAGGTCCGGCGGACAAAGCCCTGGTGGTCAGTGCTGGAAAGTTTGGTGAACGATGGACCAATCTTTGCAAAGCCTTTGGCGTGGCTGCCAATGTTGTTTCGATCCCTTACGGACAGGCAGTGGACCCAAAGACCGTCGCTGCAGAATTAGAGAAACATCCCGATACGCGCGCCGTCTTTGTGCAGTATTCCGAAAGCTCCACTGGGGCCAAGCACGACGTGAAAGCCTTGGGTGAAATTGTCCATCAGCATCCACAAACAGCGCTCGTGGTTGATGCCATTACCGGACTGGGAGTGATGGAGATGCCTGTGGATGAGTGGCATCTGGACATCGTCATCGGCGGATCACAAAAAGCGCTCATGCTGCCTCCGGGTCTGGCGTTCGCGAGCGTCAGCCAGAAGGCCTGGGAGCTAATTGAGAAGACGAAGTCGAACAAGTTCTACTTCGACTACCAGAAAGAGCGGAAAAACAATGCCAAAGGCGAATCGTCCTATACTCCAGCCATCACCCTGATCGTTGCCGCTCGTGAGGCCATCAAATATATCCGTTCCATTGGCCGTGATAGTCTGATCGCCAATGCAGGCTTGCTTGCGAACACCACTCGCGCAGCGGCGAAAGCGCTGGGGCTGAAGCTTTTCGCCGAAACTTCTCCCAGCGACGCGCTGACGGCGATCTGTGCCCCTCCAGGAACTGATTCCGGAGCCATTATTAAGGCGTTCAAGAAGGAGTTTGGTGCAACCGTTGCGAACGGCCAGGGCGAGATGAAAGGCCAGCTCTTTCGCGTTGCGCATCTTGGCTATTACGATTTCACCGATACCGTGGCTTTGATAGCCTGCCTCGAAATCATTCTTAATAAACTCAACATTCCCGTTGAACTCGGAGCGGGCGTGACTGCAGCCCAAAGAGTGTATCTGCAAAGGGCGATCTGAACTTGTGGTGTACGTTCCAGCGCCGAATGCTGGAGGTTCATCTGCCCAGACACCTCGCTGTCCCATAGTTACTTCGAAACCTGGTGGATTTCGCCGACTCTATGAAGATTTTGATCAGTGACAAACTCTCCGAGCAAGGAATTGACCTGTTGCGGCAGGAAACAACCTGGCAGGTGGACGTCAAGACGAGTCTGACTCCGGCACAATTACTGGAAGTCATTGGCGATTACGACGCTCTGCTCGTCCGCAGCAACACCAAGGTGACCGCCGAGGTGATCCAGGCAGCTAAGAGCCTTAGAGTCATCGGCCGCGCCGGGACCGGCGTGGACAATGTAAACCTCGAAGCCGCCACGAACAAAGGCATCGTGGTGATGAATACCCCCGGCGGTAACAGTGTCAGTGTTGCGGAGCTTGCGATGGGCTTGATGCTGGCCATGGCGCGTTCAGTGCCGCAGGCCAGCGCCTCAACCAAAGAAGGCAAATGGGACAAGAAAAGTTTCACCGGAGTGGAGTTGAAAGACAAGACGCTCGGCGTGGTCGGCTTCGGAAAGATCGGAATGGAAGTGGCCAAGCGCGCGCGTTCCTTCCAGATGAATGTTGTCGTTTACGATCCGTTCGTTTCGGACCGGCTGGCCCAGGACCTCAGCGTCAAGCTGGCGTCATTGGACGCGCTGTTTGCCGAATCAGACGTCATCACATTGCATGTCCCGCTGGTTGACGCAACGCGCCATTTGGTGAATGCGGCATCGATAGCCAGGATGAAGGACGGGGTCCGCATCATCAACACAGCCCGAGGTGAACTGATCCACGAAGCAGACCTGGCGGCAGCCCTCGACAGTGGCAAAGTTGCCGCGGCGGCCGTGGATGTGCTCAGCATGGAGCCGCCCGCGAAAGAGAATCCGCTGCCAAAACACCCAAAGGTGATCGCCACTCCTCACATTGCCGCCTCGACGGCCGAGGCCCAGGAGGTCGTAGGCGTGGAGATTGCCGAGCAGGTTCGAGGCTTCCTCCGGGATGGAATCATCCGAAACGCGGTGAACTTCCCATCGGTTTCGTTTGAAGAGTACAAGAAGATCGGGCCATTCCTTCAGCTCGGCGAGAACCTGGGGGGCTTTCTCTCACAGATTTGTGAAGGGCGCTTGAACGAAGTTGGCATTCGGTATTACGGGGAAACGGTCGACATCAACACCCATCTGATTGCAAGCTCCATTCTTGTGGGAATCCTGAAACCGATTCTTGGTGATGGCGTCAACCTGATCAACGCACGCAAGCATCTGGATGAGCGTGGCATCCTCTTGATTGAATCGCAAAGCAGCCGCGTCCGCAGCTATTCAAACCTGATTTCTCTTCGGCTGAAAACCGATGAGCGCGAGGAATGGATCGAAGGAACCATCCTTTCGAAGGGCAAGAGCCGGCTGGTATCGGTCGACGGCATTGACATTGAAGCGCCGTTGCACGGCGCCATCCTGTTCATTCGCAATAACGACACGCCTGGCGTCATCGGGCAGATCGGCACGCTGTTGGGCAGCAACCGGGTCAACATCGCCAATTTCGCCCTCGGTCGTGGCGAGAGCGATCACGCTGTCGGCGTGGTAAATGTGGACAGCCAGATTTCCGAGGCGCTGTTGCAGGAGATCCGTTCCTGCCCAAGCATCCGCTTTGCGCGCGTGGTGCACCTGTAGGCGCCAATCACGGATTCTTCGCACAGTACTCTTCAATCCCACCCATGGAACTCCATCCCAAGGTCCGGCAGTTTCTCCGTAAGGTGCGGCGCTGGTCGCCTGCCCGCTGGCAAGACGGAGGCATCCGCTCGACAAAGGACCCGGGTTACGAAGCGATGATGGCCCGCGAAGTCGCAAACTATCGATCCGTCGAGAACGTTCACGACTTGCCAGCGATCTTCCACTACTGGTCCAACAAGTATTTGGTTCCCAAATACCAGGAGTTCGGGTTCTCCAGTCCCAACAGCTTTTACCTTCAGTACATGACGTTGGTTTGCGCGAGGCAAACCGGTTTGGTTCGCTTCCTCAGTTGTGGGTCAGGGAACTGCGACACCGAAGTAGGGCTCGTTGAATCGCTGGCAGAAAAAGGGATTTCCAACTTCGTTCTGGAATCCCTTGATGTCAACCCACACATGCTGGAGCGCGGGAAACGGTTGGCTCAGGAGAAGCAGGTGCTGGACCGCCTTCGCTTTACCCAGGCCGACATCAACTCCTGGCAGCCTCAAGGGCAGTATCAAATTGTGATGGCGAATCAGGCGCTGCACCACTTTGTCGAGCTGGAAACGCTATTCGACAAGGTGCACCGGGTCCTGGCGGTTGACGGCTTCTTCCTGACCGACGACATGATCGGGAGGAATGGGCACATGCGGTGGCCCGAGGCGCTGGAGGTTTTCAACTCGCTGTGGAGAGAATTGCCGGAACGTTACAAATACAATCACCTTTTGAAACGGACTGAGATTGAGTATGAAAACTGGGACTGCTCAAAGGAAGGGTTCGAAGGCATTCGGGCGCAAGACATTCTGCCGCTGCTGATCCGGAAGTTTCACTTTGAACTGTTCGTCGGTTTTGGCAATGTCATCGACATTTTCATCGACCGGTGTTTCGGTCATAACTTCGATCCCGCCAACCCTCCTGACTTGGCGTTTATCGATAAAGTTCATTCCATCGACGAGGAACATCTCAAGAAAGGAATCATCAAACCCACACATATGACAGCCGCTCTGAGTAAAGTTCCTGTCACACAAGTGAAAACCCATCTGCATCTGACGCCCGAGTTTTGCGTTCGCTGGCCGGACTAATCCAAACGCAGTGGGTTTTGTGATCAAGTTTCTCCCTCACCCCCGAGCGTCTTGCGAACAAGGTGTGCAAAGGCCGCGTGAGGGGGAACGATTCGACAATGACGCAGGTGTAACTTTACTTTGTGCGCATGTATTAGTTCTGATTCGATCGAAGCTTGAAGAAGCTGAAGCCCAGAACTGCAAATGCTCCGAAGGCCATCGCCACCGCCCAAAGGAATTGCGTAGGTCGATACACGAACTCCACCTGTGAAGCACCGGCTTCAATCCGAACACCCATCAGCGCACCGTTCACTCGTTCCACGGGACGTAGCTGACCGTTTACACGGGCCTTCCAACCGGGATACCAGTTTTGACTCACCACCAGAAGCTTCGGGACAAGAGACTGGGCCTCTACTCGAAACCGATTGGGACTCTGTCGAGTAAATGTGGGGGGGCCCTGCGCAGCCGTATTGGCTGTTTGACCACCCACAGGCACTTGAGCTGGCGCAGCTCCTAAGTCGGCAAGCGGTTGTTCGAGGTATGCAACCAGGTAAGGATTGAAGGAAGGGTCTCGCAACAGCGGGACCATCTCGTTGAAGTCCTTCTTTACTTCGACTTGGGCGGCCAACCAGGCCCGCGGCAAAAACCCGGGGTTATCGTATACTTTGGCGTGCTGGCCTTGAAGAGCCACCGGCAGATCCAGCCCCTTCTGTGAAACGATGTAACGGACATTCATCATGTCTGCGATGACGTTTCCCGCCGGGTAGGCTTCGGCCTGGAAATGATAGAACGACTTTAGCGATGTAGCGCCATAGCCATTGATGGTCTCCAGTTTGAAGACTTCACCTGAATTCTTCGGATAGTAGTCGTCCCGAAAGTCAATTCGAAACAGCCCGCTTCGCGACTGAAGGAACTGAATCACGTCGTCCTGGCTGTAGTACTGCTTGGGGTCGAAGTTCTCCTTTCGGTCGAACTCTCGCTTCAAGCGAATCTGAGGCGACAGCAGATAGTGAAAATCAAATAGCAGAATGAGCGCTACGGCAACTTGAAGGGGCTTCATTCGGGCAAAGCCAAAAGCACGAGCGAGGCCCACTGCCGAGGTGGCCAACAGGAGAAGGCATGCAAAAGCAGGCGTGCCGTAGTCTGGATGCTGTGAAAGCACTTGGGTCTGGTAGAAGTAAGTGGAGAAGGCAACCAGACAAACAGCCAGAGAAAGTGCCGTGAAGGCCAGAACAATACGTGTTCGGGTTATTCGGCGTACCTTAGGGGCCGGATTGAGAAACGCATGACAACCGAAGCCAGCCAGCAGGCTCAGTCCGAAATGGGCCAACAGGAAAATCCTCGAGGCTTCCCGCCCCTTGTCGAATCCTGGCACCAAGGCGTACACAAGGCCGTGTAGCGGTGAAAAATGGCCAATCGATAGCAGCGCTGAAACCAGGGCCAGTCCAAAGGCTAGTCTGACCACACGCTGATTCTTGAGCAACGGCAACGACAACAGTACCAGCAGCAAAGGCACAATTCCAATGTAGGGGCTGTTCTCCACCGTGCTCAGGTAGGGAAACAGCATCAGAATCAGCCCCTCGGGAGGTAGTAAATTATCGGTGCCAACGATCGAATAGGGCACGCGTTGACTTACCAACGTGGGGTTGACGCTTTCCACCCATCGATAAGCCAGTTTGGAATACTCGAGAGAAGGTAGCAGTTGCAGCGACGCATAAGCAATCGCGAAAACGAAAAGCAGCAAGGTCAGCCGGACAATGAAGGGTGGCTGGCATAGGGTTTCGTCTGCGTGCTTTCTGCTTCTCAACCACAGCGCGGCAGCGATGCCCGCGATGGTCAGACTCATATACATGAATGGTTGATGATGTCCCGAAAGCAGGCTCATTGCCAGCGTCAGTCCTGCGAGGTTGGCGAAAAGGACTTGACGGTTTACTTCTCGGGCTTGCACAGACCTGGCATAGCACCAAAAGACGGCCGGAACCCATACGGACGCGTAAAAAAGGTTTACTTGGGCGAAGGCACGCAACCCGATAGAGCCGCAGAAGGCAAATGTGATTCCTGCGACGAATGCGCTGAAGCGGCTCAGCCCGAAGTGCGTTGCCAAGCCGTACATGAAAAGCGCCGCCAGAAAGGCGTGAAGAATGACGAATCCTTCGATCAGCGAAACCGGCAGCAGTCCTTTCGTATTACGAGGGAACAGACCCATGAGCAGATTCGGCGGATAGAAGGCGCCCGTCTGCGTTTCGCCGATGAAGGAGCGGCCTGCGTCAGCATACATGTCCCAGAAAGGAAAACTCCCTTGGTGCAATACTTCAGAGAGGTATTGCGACCAGGGGTAGGTTTGAAATGAGGAATCCGTATAGACGAGGAGAGAATACTCACTGCTGAATATCAGCTTCCAGAAAACTGTGAGCGTAAATAGAAATAAGAGCGCGGGATACTTGTAGCGCAAAAGAGCGCTCGCGTGAGGCGGAGAAGCCTGCCTCTCGACGCCAGCGGTCCAGCGGTCAGCTGGTTTTTGGATCATCACATTCGGGGAATCGGTCGCTTTCAGATGCAACTCTTGAAGCGGCCCAGAGTATATCACGACGGGCATTCGCCGCTCTTGAGCCACCGTTGTCACGATTCGCGGGCCAGCAGGGCTTGCTCGACTTGACCCTACTCTTCCTGCGCTTCCGATCCAGCAAATGTATTTCCAGCGTGTGATAGGATTCTGCGACCGAAAGAGCTGAAAACGCAGCCGTGCTGCGGACTCGGAGGATGTCCTTGGACTTCACGCCAACCGGTACGGACATTGTGCTGCTCCTTGTGTTCCTGTTTCTTTTCGCGTGCTCCGGATGGTTCACAGCCGCTCTCGTCCTTGGAAGGAACTCGCCGGATAATCCTGCTTTTGTATCCTTCTCCTTCCTGGAATACAGCGTCTGCGGCCTTCTTGGCGCCCTTGTGGTGACCTCTGTCATTCTGTTGCTTACGGCGCAAGTGGGCGTCTTCCGCATCCGTTTTTGGCTGTTGTTGCTGGCTGCTTTTGACTTGGCCGCGTTTCTTCTCGCATTCGCCCGCTGGCGAAGGCATTCTCCAACCCTGCGATCTCCCAGCTGCCGATTTGCTTGGAAGGACCTGGGGTTGCTTCCTCTGGTGGTCTTCGCCTTCTGGATGATGAATCGCCCGGCGGAGTATGTGGCAACCTATCGCGATCCCGGCGAATATGTGAACATCGCCGTCAAGCTCGCGGATTCGCCATCGTTACGCATCCGGGATCCTCAGTTTCAAAATTTCAATGCCAGGGAGAAGCAGGCTTTGTTCTTGCGCGAACCGCTCGAACACGCACCCTTTCCTGAGGTTCTGCCGGGCTTCTACCTCGCAGAGCCTCAGAAAGGCGAACTACTGCCGCAGTTCTTCCACCTTTACCCGCTTTGGCTGGCCGTCTGTTTCAAGCTCTGGCGGTTTGAAGGCATCTTTCTCTTTAACGTCTTGCTCGGATCGTTCAGCGTGATGCTCGTCGTCAGCTTGACGGAGCAGCTCTTCAGTTCCCGTACTGTAGGATGGGCTGCCGGACTATTGCTCGCGAGCAATGCCGGCCAGGTCTGGATGAGCCGCAGTCCGTTCAGCGAAATACTTGCCCAAGTGTTTCTGCTTGGAGGGTTGACCCTGCTTGCCCTTGCAACGCGAACAAAGCACAAATGGCTGATGGTTCTGTCCGGATCCGTCTTTGGGCTGAGCCTGTTTGTCCGGATTGATTCGGTGCTGATCCTGGCCGGGTTGGGCATACTCTACTTCTGTGTGGATTCCCATCGCCGCTGGTTCTTCCTTCCCCTGATCGGATTCGCTGCCTGGTCGGTTCTGCACGTCTGGCTGTTTTCGTTTCCCTATTACTTCCATGCGTTCCGGACCGTTCAGAACGCCTCGCCAAGCGGAGCAATCGCCGCGCTGCTTGCGGGAGGGATCATCTTCTTCGGGATAGCTGTGTACTGGAGGCGGCGTTCAGCTGCTGCACAAACGGTTGCACTCACGTCCGACGAAAGCAGATCCCCGGCGGCTCCCAGGCGGTTTCCGGCGGCTGCAATGCTGTTGTTTGGCTTGGTTGTTGTCTACGGTGTTTTCGTTCGACCTCATCTGGAGTCAGCTCGGCAAGTCGTTCCGATGCCGATGCCCCATAGCGGCATGGTGCCGCTTTACAACGAGATCAATTGGCCACGCCTCAGTTGGTATCTCACACCCATTGGGCTTGGCTTGGCTTGCTTGGGGGTCTTGCTGGTAATCCCGAGGATGGTGGCTGGTGACTCTGCGATTCTCTGGCCATTTGCAGCCGTCTTCGGGTTGTTTGCGAGTTTTTATCTCTACAAGTCGCAGGCTTTTCCAGACAACTACTGGGTGATTCGACGATACATTGAGATTGTTATACCAGGCGCCCTAATCCTCGCCTGCTTCGCGCTTCAGTGGCTAAGTCAGCGATCCTCTCGTGTTCTTCCGGCCCGATCGGGATTGATTCTTTCGGTTTTGATTTACCTGGCGGTTTGGGGTGGTGAAATCCGGAGCTTCTCCAGCCTCTTGAGGGAACGGGAACTGTCGGGAACACTGCAGCAACTGGAAGTTCTGGCGGGACTAAATCGCGATGCTGACGTGTTGTTACTGGAGCAGGGTGTCTTCCAAGAGTTTTTCTCCGCGCCGCTCAAGTTTGTTTTTCAGAAGACAGTATATCCGCTGGCTCATCTGGAGCTTGACGGAGTGGCCCTGGCAACGCTGGCCGAGAACTGGCATCAGGAAGGAAAGCGGATTCATCTCTTGAGTTCCGAGGAGCACACAGAAGTTCGAGGCCGACAGCTGCAATTTCTACCCAGATTGCGGTTCGAGTTCACGACTCGAGTTATTGAGCCCGCTTATGAGCAGCTACCCAAGGAAATGATGGACCTGAAGTATGGCCTGCAAATCTACGAGGTCCAGCCCGCCGCGCCTGCCTCACCACCGTCCGCGGCAACGCTCAACATGGATTTCAACCTCGGCTTTCCGACCCGAGGATTTCATGCGGTCGAAACGACTGCTGACGGCGAAGCTTTCCGCTGGACTTCAGGGTCCGCAACTCTCGAGCTTCCAGAAGTGACGGCGGCAAGTGAGGGAGTCCTCAGCCTGAGTCTGGCCCAGGATTTCCCGCAACCCGTGGCCTCGCCAGCGCGAATTCATTTTAACGGACACCTAATAGCCGAGCGCCGGCTGCCCCGACGATTTGAAGTACTCCGCTGGCCGATTCCCGGAGCGTGGTTGAATTTGAATGGCAAGAACATCATTGCTTTCGATTCCGCCACTCACTCCCCGGAAGGAAACGGATTGAGCGACGATCGGCGCCAACTCGGCCTGATGGTCGATGGAGTCAAACTTGAAACCTTGAGTCCGATATCTGCTACTCACCCCTTCCTGCTGAACGTCGGGAGTGAACAAGACACTTTAGACGCCGAACTTTCCGGATTCTTCAGCCGGGATCGTGATTCCTACCGCTGGACTGAAGCCCAGGCAGAAGTGAAACTGACCGCGCCACTCGACACCACGAAGCCCCGTCGGCTGATTGTCCGAGCAGTCAAGTCCTGCCCGAATGCGTCGTTTAGGCAATGGATGTCAGTCAATGTCGATGGGCGAACGGCAGGTAGAGCGGAGTTGCTTGGGACAGGAATGGAGTTCCGGGATTACACGTTTACGCTAAAACCAGGAACCAGTTCACGGCGATCGGTAATTCAGATCACTGTCCAGCCTGAGTGGAATCCTGCCCTAGCCGGGGGCTCAGCCGACTCGCGAACTCTAGGCTGTGCGATTGACTGGATCCGCATCGAGTGAAGGATTCACAGTCTCGCCAAACAAGAAGCACAACAACCCAGAAGAGACAGGGCCACCAAGCCATCTAGTTTGCTAGAGCTAAACCACGTTGAATCAACTCGATGTAATTCCTCTCGGTGCGAAACTTGCTGTCTGGAGAAGTCCATTTGGGTGACTTTGGTAGGCTTTTCGCCAAGCTTGTCAATCCGCATGAGCTCAAAGGTAATGACTCACCGTCCGAGCCACTATCCCGCTGCATCCAGGGCTTACAGGCAAGAACGGTACCAGGGTCGTCCGGTCCCATGAAGCTTCGGCATTCAGAACCATCATGTCTTTGCTCAATGGTCTAAGGAAGGACAAGTTTTGGCATGGACTTGACTGCAGAACTTGACAGCATCACTGAGACCCGGCCGGGACAGCTGCGCGCTTGCTTTCGCTACATGAGAACCAGAGGCCTTTCATTTCGAGAGAGATCGGAAGCGGTTCTTTGTGCGTTGTGGAGTCCTGCGAGAAATCCTTGAAACCCACCTGTAGAGCGATCCTGAAACCATCGATTTGAGCCATGGCCCCCACAGGGGAAGTCTTTACTCGAAGGGCTCAGATGGACAGACTGCCGAATCAGTGCGTTACATTCCGTCAGGCTTGGAGATCTCCGCGCTGGGATTGGGCGAGGTTGGAGTTTGGAGTGCGCTTGGAATTATCAGGCCTGGGATGCAGGTTTTGTGTTCCATAGGGTTCTGTTTTTGTTATCGAACGGAGCCATGAAGTTTCTTGGGGCTAATCCTTGTCACCCGGCCAGCCGTATCATTGACTGGCGGAGACGAGTTCCCATTTACCAGGAATGAATGTACTACTTAGTGGCGGAGATGACCTTTTTCGGGAAAATTTCTGCCGCGAGCTCAGAAGTCCATTTTTCAGGCCGTAAGTGGTCTTTTTCTTTAGCTTGTTCAACTAGTTATCGGCAATCACTCTAGGCCAACTGCGGTTTGGCTGCTGCCATGTAACATGATCGCTACAAACAGACAGGCGTTAGCCCCGGTCGGGTCGCCAGAAGGCCAATACGGCTGCAGTTTGAAGGTATATGCGGTGGCAACAAGATAGAGATGAATGACGATGTCGTAAAGGCCGGCGCTGGGCGACGCCCGCTGCAGATGGAGTGGAACGCTACGGCTGCTGACTATCCGCGTGAGATGTGCGTACAGGAGCGATTTGAGGCACAGGTTTGGAGTAAGACTCCCGAAGGACTCTTGGGAGAACTCTGCGTGAAAATTCTCAAACTGGCAGTGTGCTTATCATCGGTAAGTGAATATCACGCTTGCTCCGGCGAAGAAAAGGCGATATCCTGCCAGGCATGACAAAACCAAGAGTTTCCAAACCCAAAAGCATTTTGACGGTGAAAGAGTTTCGCCAGCAGTTTGG
>Ga0187892_10002352_pt1 | contig 38395 bp, 16 predicted proteins | sample MA1701073metaG_FD_139345 | JGI IMG/M metagenome (GOLD analysis project Ga0187892, IMG submission 139345) | Bio-ooze microbial communities from a basaltic lava cave in the Kipuka Kanohina Cave System on the Island of Hawaii, USA - MA170107-3 metaG ... | reverse complement strand
TCGGGGCAGGGGTCGGGGGGAGGGGGAGGGGAATGGGGGTGGGGACCGGGATGGGGGTGGGGGTGGGAGGAGGCGCCTGGCGGTTGAAGGTGGCGAGAAGGGCTTCCTCCCTGGCCGGGTCGACGGAGATGACCGCCACCTGCGACTCCCCGAGCGCCAGGGCATCGAGGAACGCGAGGGCGCCGGCGGTGGGGGCGATCGGCACGAGCCCGAGCGCCTCGAACCGCTCCTGGTGGCGCGCGCCGGCGACCATGCCGACATCGGCAAAGGGCCCCCAGTCGATCGAGACCGCGCCCTCGAGGCGGCGCGCGAGGCCGTCCTGGAAGGCGTTCGCGGCCGCGTAGTCCGCCTGGCCGGGCCCGCCCACGAGCGCCGCGAGCGACGAGCAGAAGGCGAGGAAGTCGAGCCCGAGGCCGGCCGTCACCTCGGCCAGGATGCGCGCCCCGTCGACCTTCGGGGCGAGCACGGCGCGCACGCGCTCGAGCGGGCGGCCGGCGACGAGCCCGTCGTCGAGGACGCCGGCCGCGTGGACGGCGCCGTGGAGGGCGCCGAAGCGCTCGATGGCGGCATCCGCGGCGCGGCGCATGGCGGCGACGTCGGTCACGTCGGCCGCCACGTAGAGCACCTCGGCCCCGAGCGCCTCGAGCCGCGCGACGGCCGCCCGCTCGGCCCGCGGGCGCCGTCCCGTGAGGAGGAGCCGCGCGCGCACCTCGCGCGCGAGCGCCGCCCCGATCTCGAGGCCGAGGCCGCCGAGCCCGCCGACGATCCAGTAGGCGCCGCGCTCGCGGAGGCGGGCGTGCGAGGCGGCGCGGTCGATCGCCCGCGGAACGAGGCGCGGCGCCAGGCGCCGGCCGCCCCGGTAGGCGACGAGGAAGCGCCCGGAGTCGAGGGCGGCGAGCTCGGCGCCGACGCGCCCCGCGAAGTGGTGGGCGAGCGCCGCGCCCGGCTCGACCTCGACCCCGCGGGCCTTCCAGCCCGGCTCCTCCTGCCCGAGGACGCGGAGGAAGGCGAGGACGGCGGGCTCGCTCGCGACGACCAGGAGGCCCGCGAGATCGCGCACGCCCTCCGCCTGGAGAGCGTGCGCGAGGTGGAGCAGGTCCTCGACGCGCGGCTCGAGGCCGACGAGGCCCTCGAGCGGGGCGAGCCTCCGGACGAGCGCCCGCCACGCCCCGGGATCGGCGGGGTACGGGAGCTCCACGGTGCCGAGGACCGCCGCGCCGGGCGGCCCGGACCCGCCCCGGCTCGCGAGCGGCGCCTCCTCCCACTCGACCGCGTAGAGCTTCGGCGGGGCCGCCGGGCGCCGGCGCTTGAGGCCGACGTCCTCGAGGACGGCGAGCACGCGCCCGGCGGGGTCGGCGATCGCGACGTCGGCCCGGATCGACTCCGCCCCGGGCGCGAGCGCGCTCCGCAGGCGCACGTGGGCCACGCACGGCCCGCGCACCGGCCCGAGCGCGCGCACCTCGCCGATCGCGAGCCCGAGGAACGGCGCGCCCGGCGACGCCGGCACGCGCAGGGTGAGCGCGCCGATCGCCTGAAAGGCGGAGTCGACGATGGCGGGGTCGAGGATCGCGGGATCCGGGCTCGACGTCGTCCGGGATGCGGTCGGACCCGGTCCGTACAATGCCAGGGTGGTGGGGCGGGGGGGGGTGGACCCCGGCCGCGGAGGCGCGGAGGCCGGCGGCAGCTCGATCCGCGCCAGCACCTCGCCCCGCCCCGCGCGCACCGAGCGCAGCCCCCGCATCGACGGCCCGTACTCGAGCCCGTTCCGCGCCAGATGGTCGTAGACGGTCGCCGGATCGACCTCCTCGGGGCACGCGCGAGCGATCGCCTCCAGGTCGAGCGCGACCGGCGCGCCCGGCCCGCCCGCCGTCACGCGGCCGGCGAGGTGCTCCTCGAAGCCCGCGCCGGCGCCGTCCGGGCGGCTCTCGACGACGGCGCGAAGCTCGCCGCCCGGCGCCGTCTCGACGCGCACGCGCACGACCCGACGCGCGCCCGGCCCGGCCGCGAGCGGCCGCCCGATGACGACATCCCGCGCGCCCGTCGCGGCCGGCTCCCGCGCCCGGGCGGCGGCGAGCGCGAGGTCGAGGAGCCACGCCGCCGGCGCGATCGGCCGGCCCTCGACGCGGTGGTCGCGGATCGCGGGCTCGGAGCCGAGGTCGACCGCCTCCTCGCCGGCCGCCGGCGCCGGCGCCGGGACGGCCGCGACACCGACCGCCGGTGCCGGCGCGGCCGCCTTCCAGATCGGCCGCCGGTCGTACGGGTAGCCGGGCAGGCGGACGCGCGGGCGCCCGCTCCCGCCCGCGAGCCCCCGCGGGTCGAGGACGCCGGCCTCGAAGAGGGCGCCGAGCGCCTCCGTCGTCGCCCGCCAGCCGTCGTTGCGGCGGAGGAGCGAGACGACGACCGCCTGCCGGCCGAGCGTCTCGCCGACGCAGGGCCCGAGCGCGCCCGCGGGCCCGACCTCGACGAACGCCCCGCAGCCCGCGCGCCGGGCGGCCTCGACGGCCGCCGCGAACCGCACCGGCGCGCGCAGGTGCTCGACCCAGTACGCGGCGTCGGGCGGGGTCGAGAGCCGACCGACGCGCACGGTCGAGAAGAACGGCACGGCGGGCGCCCGGACCGCGATCCCGTCCAGGTGCGGGGCGAACGCGGCCGCCGCCGGCCCCATGAGCGGCGAGTGGGCGGCGCACGAGACGCCGATCTCGTGGAAGGCCGTGCCCTCGCGGTGGAGGGCCTCGAGCACGCGGTCGACCGCGGTCCGCCGCCCCGAGACGACGACCTGCGCGGGCGAGTTCACGGCCGCGATCGCGACGTCCGCCTCGAGGCCCTCGAGGTGCGGCCGGACGCGCGCCTCGGGGGCGAAGACGGCCGCCATCTTCCCGGGCTCGGTCGCCGCCATGCACGCCCCGCGGCGCGAGACCAGCCCGAGCGCCTCCTCGAGCGGGAGCGCGCCGGCGACGCAGGCGGCGACGTACTCGCCGGCGCTGTGGCCGAGGACGGCGTCGGGCTCGACCCCGAGCGCCCCGAGCCAGCGCGCGAGCGCGTACTCGAGCGCGAACAGGACCGGCTGGACGACGTCGATGCGGTCGAGGTCGGGCGCCAGCGCGTCCGGGTCGCCGAAGAGGTAGGTCTCGAGCGGGCGGGCGAGGTGCGGTCTCAGGATCGCCGCGCACGCGCCGATCGCCTCGCGGAAGGCGGGCTCGGACTCGTGCAGGTGCCTCCCCATGCCCGGGTACTGCGAGCCCGGGCCGGAGAAGACGAAGCACGTCCTCGGGCGGGCGGCCGCCCGCCGGCCGCCGGCGACCGTCGCCAGCGCCTCGACGGCGTGGGCGACCGAGCCGACCGCGAGCGCGCGCCGCGTCTCGAAGCGCGTGGCGACCGCGTTCGCGGCCGCGCAGAGGTCCGCGAGCCCGAGGCCCGGGTGGGCGAGCGCGTGGCGGCGAAGCTCGGCGGCGACCCGCGCGAGGTCGCGGTCCGTCGGGGCGGAGAGGCCGAGGAGGCGGACGTCGCGGGCCCCGCCCTCGCCCCGACCCTCTCCGGGCGGGAGAGCGGGCCGCGCGGGGGCTTCCTCCACCACGACGTGACAGTTCGTCCCGCCGACGCCGAACGCGCTCACCCCCGCGCGGCGCGGGGCGCCCGCGGGTGGCTCCCACGGGATCCGGCGGCGCACCGGGAAGAACGGCGTCCGCTCGAAGCCGAGGCGCGGGTCCGGGGCCTCGCCGCCCGTCGGCGGGAGCTGGCGGCGCTCGAGGGCGAGGAGCACCTTGATCAGGCTCGCGATGCCGGCCGCCGAGAAGAGGTGCCCGAGGTTGCCCTTGACCGACCCGAGGCCGCAGAAGCCCTTCCGGTCCGTCGCCGCGCCGAAGACCTGGGAGAGCGCGCGCACCTCGACCGCGTCGCCGATCGGCGTCCCGGCCCCGTGGCCCTCGACGTAGGTCACGGACGCCGGGTCGACGCCGGCGGCCGCGTACGCGCGCCGGAGCACGTCCGCCTGGCCGGCCGGGTTCGGGGCCATGCCGGAGAGCGAGCCGCCGTCGTTGTTGATCGCGCTGCCCCGGATCACGCCGATGACCGCATCCCCGTCCGCGAGCGCCCGGTCGAGCGGCCGGAGCAGCACCGCCCCCGCGCCCTCGCCGAGCACGAACCCCGAGGCCTCGCGGTCGTAGGGCAGGCAGCGGCCCGCCGGCGAGAGGACGCCCGCCCGCTCGAACAGGCGGAACGCGATCGCCGTCGGGTGCAGCTCGACGCCGCCCGCGACCGCGAGCTCGCACTCGCCCGCGAGCAGGCTCCCGCAGGCCATGTGGACGGCCACGAGCGACGACGCGCAGGCCGCGTTGACCGTGAGCGCCGGCCCGCGCAGGCCGAGGACCTGCGAGACGCGGGCCGCGACCATGTTCGAGAGGTTCCCGAGGGCCGTCGTCGCCTCGATCCGCGCCGGGTCGGCCGCGTAGCGCTGGAGGTACTGGTTCCCGCCCGCGCCGACGAAGACGCCGACGTCGCCCGCGCCGCCCCCGGGGCGGAGCCACGGGGCGACGAGGTCGGCCGCGACCTCGAGGAAGAGCCGCTGCTGCGGGTCCATCTCGAGGGCCTCGCGCTCGGAGATCCCGAAGGCCGCCGGGTCGAAGCCGCGCACGTCGTCCAGGAACCCGCCCGGGAACGGGAGGTCGCCGAGCTCGGCGCGCCGGTCGGGCGGCGCCGGCGCGATCGCGGTCCGCCCGCTCGCGAGCAGCTCCCAGAGGGCGTCGACGGTCGGGGCGCCGGGGAAGCGGCCGGCCATGGCGATGACGGCGATGGCGCGCGGGGGCGGGCGCGGCGGGGTGGCGACGGTCGCGGGGAGGGGCGGGGGAAGAGGAGCGGGAACGGGCGCGGGGGCGGGGGCCGGGGCGGGGGCGGCCGTCCTCGCGATGAACGCCGCCATCTCGCGAACGGTCCGGCCCTCGACGAGGATGCTCGACGGCAGCGGGACGCCGAGGCGCCGCTCGAGGGCGCCCTGGACCTCGGCGGCGCGGATCGAGTCGCCGCCCAGGGCCAGAAAGCGGTCGTCGAGGCCGATCGACTCGGGATCCCGGTGCAGGGTCGCGGCCCAGATCTCGCGCACGAGCCGTTCGTCCGGGTTCGGGCTCGGGCTCGACCCGCTCGGGCCCGACCCGCTCGCGCTCGCGCCCGGCCCGCCGCGCCGCTCCCCCTGCCGCCGGTCCGGCGTCCCGCGCGACCGCCGCCGCCGGTCGCGCTGCCGGCGCTCGCCCGCGCGCCGGTCGACGGCCCGCCACTCGGACGCCTTGTGGCCGCGTTCCTCGAGCAGGGCCTCGACCCGGGCGATGAGCGCGTCGTAGTCGCCCCGCTCGTAGCGCTGCCGCAGCTTGTAGCGCTCGAGCTTGCCGCTCGTCGTCCGCGGCAGCTCCTCGGGGTGGACGGGCAGGACGTGGTCGACCGGGAAGCCGATCGCCTCGTTCAGGTGCCGCCCGAGCCGCACGAGCACGTCGACCTCGTCCTCGAGCGGCGACGGCTTCACGTGGGCGAAGACGATCACCCGGTCCGCGCCCGTCTGCGGGTCGTGCGAGCCGACGACGGCCACGCGCCCGGGCCGCGTCCCGTCGACCTCGAGGGCGGCCGCCTCGAGGTCGTGGGCGTAGCAGTTCCGCCCGTTGACGAAGATCACGTCCTTCTCGCGCCCGGTGACGCAGAGCCGGCCCCCGACCGCGAGCCCGAGGTCGCCCGTCCGGAGCCAGCCGTCCTCGCCGAGGGCGGCCCGGGTCGCCTCGGGGTCCTCGTGGTAGCGCGCGAGCAGGCTCGGCCCGCGCACCTGGATCCGCCCGACGACGCCCGGGGCGACGACCCGCTCCTCGGCGTCGACGATCCGCACCTCGCAGCCCGGGACGGGGGGCCCTTCGTCGACGAGGACGATCGCGTTCGGGTGGTCCGGGTCGACGCGCTCGGCGCCCTCCTCGGAGTCGAGCGTCGTCCGGTCGAAGGCGTGCGCGCGCGGCCGCTCGCCCGGCAGCCCGAGGGCGACGGCGACGGTCGCCTCGGCGAGCCCGTAAGCCGGGACGAGGGCCGACGAGCGAAGGCCGGCGGGCTCGAGCGCCGCGAGGAAGCCCTCGACGACGGCGACCGAGATCGGCTCGGCCCCGCAGAGGATGCAGCGCACGGGGCGGAGGTCGAGGCCGGCCACGGCCGCCGCCGCGCCCGCCGCCCCCGCCGCGCCGGGCGCGCCACCCCCGCGGAGCGCGTGCAGCGTCCGGCTCAACCCGAAGGTCGGCGACGCGCTGACCGTCCCGCGGTGCTCGCTCAGCTTCTCGAGCCAGACGAGCGGCGCCTTCGCGAAGTGGCGCGGCCCGATCAGCACCTGCTTCGCCCCGGCGAGGATGGGCGTCACGTGGAAGCCCATGAGCCCCATGTCGTGGTGGAGCGGCATCCAGTCGACGAAGACGTCGTCGCGCCCGACCCGCTGGCGCTCGGTCGCCGCCTGGAGGTTGCAGAGGATCCCGTGGTGCGTGAGGACGACGCCCTTCGGGCTCCCGGTGCTCCCGGAGCTGAACTGGATGAAGGCCACGTCGTCGCCGGGCGGCAGGCGCTCCCAGCGGTCGTCGCGCGCGCCGCCCGCCATCAGCTCCTCCGGCGTCACGATCCGGAAGCGGCGCGCGTGGGCGGGGTCCAGGCGCTCGAGGAGCTGGCGCACGAGCGGGTCGGCGACGACGAGCGGGTCGCGGAGGACGTCGTGGACGGCCGCGACCTTGCGGACGTCGTCGCCGAGCGTGTCGAGCGTCTGCGGGACGCCGAGCGGGACGGGGATCAGGCCGCCCGCGAGGCACCCCCAGAAGGCGGCCGTGAAGTCCTCGGAGCGCGCGAGCAGGAGGAGGACCGGGTCGCGCCGGCGCGCGCCGTGGGCGCGGAGGCCGGCGAGCGCGACCTCGGCGCGCTCGAGGAGGCCGTCGTAGGTCTCGGCCTGCTCGGAGCCGTCCTCGCGCACGTGGACGACGCCGGCGCCTCGCGAGGCGGCGGCCGCGCGCCCCAGGGCCTGCTGGAGCGTGCGCCCCGGCTCGGGCGGGGCCGCGAGCGGCGGTCCGAGGAGGTGCGCGCGCGCGCCGGCCACGCCGGGCGCGCCGGGCACGGCCGGCGACTCGACCGCCACGGCGCCGCCGGCGGCGCGCGCCAGCTCCTGGAGGTAGGGCGCCGCCTTCCGCGCGTGGCGGAAGGCGGGCGAGAAGAGCAGGTCGTCGCGGAACGGCAGGCGCTCGAGCGGCCGCTCGGGCAGGGCCGCGCCGGCGAGCGCCGGGTCGTCGTCGCGGAGGAGCAGGCGCGCCGCCTCGACGCCGAAGAAGCGGTCGGCGCCGGCGGCGATGCGCTCGAAGAAGAGGCGCGACCAGGTGTGGCGGTCGCGCTCGCCGAGGTTGAGGGCGGCGAGGTGCGTGGCGTCGGTGACGACGTGCTGCGCCTCCTCGCGCCGGTGCGCCTCGTGGGCCGCGAGCCAGGCGGGCTGCAGGCCGCCGGGCGCCTCGGCGAGGCGCGTCTGGACGTAGATCGTGTACTCCTCGAAGAAGAGCGTGTGCAGCCAGAAGATGTAGTGGTAGGCGGTGACGCTCGGGAACTTCTCGCGCGGGTCGAGCTGGCCGAGGAGGGCGGCGGACGGCGCGAAGTGGCGGTCGAAGCGCTCGACGACGGCGGCCGGCCGCCGGGTGCGCAGCCCGTCGGCGTAGCGCCGGAAGAGGCGGACGTGCTTCTCCTCCTCCGTCTCGAGCATCTCGACGCTCTTCGACGGGCCGAGCGCCGGCTTCTCGCGCTCGAGGAAGCGCAGGATCAGGGTCTCGAGGGCGTGGAAGCCCTCGCACGTCGCGAGCGCCAGGCTCCACTGGACGAGGTCGTGGGCCGCGGGCCGCCGCGAGAGCGCCTCGGCGTCGATCCCGAACGTGGCCAGGAACCCGGGGCCGAAGTAGTCGCCCGGCTCGGAGACCCGGCCCCAGGGGATGTCGGCGTCGAGGTCGAAGCGGTAGCGCGTGTTGCGCTTGTCGATCTTGGCGCAGCACGACGGCAGGTCGATGTAGGCGGGCGGGTTCATCGGATCGCGGGCACCGGGACATTACGATTTTAATGTGGTGAGGCGGCGCGGTCGAGCCGTGCTATCCTGGGATGCCATGCGCGGTCCGCTGAGAGCCGCCCTCGTCTGCGTCCTGGCCGCCGCCGGCTGCGCGGGCAACGACCCGCTCGAGGACGGCGAGCTCGGCCGCGTCGGCCGGGTGCACTTGCGCCTCGAGCCGGCCGACCGGACCGCGTTCGAGGTCGACTCGGACGACGCCGTCGGCGAGATCACGAGCCTCGGGATCGGCGGTTACCTCCTCCTCCCGTTCGCGTACCCCTTCGCCGCCCCCGGCGATGCCCGCCAGACGAGCGCCCTCCGCGAGGCGCTCGGCCCGGGCTTCGACGTCGGGCCCGCCGCCCGCGACCGGCTCGCCCTGGCGCTCGCGGTCGCCGGCTGGAAGGTCCTTCCGGGCGAGATGGGCGCCGACTCGATCCTCACCCTCGAGGTCCGGAAGGCCCTCCTCGACGACCGGTTCGGCGGCCCGCCCGGCGTGCGCGTCCCGATCCGCGTGCGGCTCGAGCGGCGCGACACGGGCGCGCTTCTCTGGCGGTTCGAGGACCCGGGCTACACGCGCGGGATCGCCGACTCGACGGAGCTCGCCGGGATCTGGGTGCGCCGGGACGTGCCGTTCGAGGCGTGGACGGCCGACGGCGGCCGCCTCTTCCGCGAGGACGCCGCGACCTACGTCCGCCGCTTCGTCGACATCGGCATCATCCCGGACCTGCGGCCGAGGCGGCTGAAGGGGCCGACGGCGGGGCGATAGCGTCGCGTCGCGGTCCGCGCGATGCCGCCCGGCCCCCGTGGCACTCCCCGCACGCGTCCGGAGCGCGGAGGCGCGCCTCGACCTCGGGGCTCGGGACGGAGACCGATCCCCGGTCCCGATCCCCGATCCCCAACCCCCATCGCCAATCCCCAGGACCCGGTCCCGACCCCTGCCCCTGCCCCCATGCCCCTGAACCCATGCCCCCCACGGGGGCCGCGGGGCGTGGGTTGGGGGGTTGTGGGCAGGGGGACGGGGCAGGGGACGGGGCTGGAGGATGGTCGACGCGAACCGGTCGCCGGTCGGCTATCGCGGCGCCGGGCCGGGCGGCGGCTCCTCGGGTGGCGGCGGGTCGGGTGGGGGCGCGCCGCCGCCCCCGCCGCACGGCGGGAACGGCTCCGGGTCCGGCCGGCGGAAGCCGCCACGGCCGTCGCCGAAGAGGGAGACGACCGTGATGCGGTTCGACAGGAGGACGACCAGGTCGTCGATCCCGTCGCCGTCCACGTCGCGGGCGAGGATCCGCGCGGGCCGATCGCCCGGGTCTTCGAAGGCGAGCCCGAAGTCGAACAGGCGCGAGAGGACGAAGCCGCCGGTCCCGTCGCCGCGGAAGAAGGCGATGCGCCCGTCGGAGGCGACGGTCCAGGCGTCCAGCGCGCCGTCGAGGTCGGCGTCGGCGAGGGCGATCGCGGGGTTCGTGTAGAAGAGCCCGAGCCCGGGGTCGATCGGGAGCCCGACCCCCGGCGGCCCGAGCACGCCGTCGCGGTTCCGCGCGAGATCGAGCTGCCAGGCGCTGCAGAACTCCGTCGGGTTGAAGCCGATCGCGGAGAGCGACAGGACGTCGGCGGCGCCGTCGCCGTCGACGTCGCCGACGGCGCTCCCGACCGGCGGACAGGTCGAGCTCGCGACGCGGTCGATCCGCGGCGCCTCGAGGGCGGACGGGCTCGACTGGAGCGCGGTCAAGACGGTGTTTCCGGCGGTGAAGAAGAGGAGGTCGAGCCGTCCGTTCCGATCGAGGTCGACGGCGAGGGGCGGCATGCCCGAGCCCGTACCGGCCCCCGGGGTCTCGGTGACGACGCTCGCGGCGCCCGGGACGCCGAAGTGCGGTTCGACGATCGCGAACGTGCCGAGGAGCGTCGCGACCAGGACCTCGTCGCGGCCGTCGCCGTCGAGGTCGGTCGTCCCGGCGGCGAAGGCCACGCCGAGCGCGGCCGGGGTGGGCGTCCGCGCGATCTCGGTCGGGAGGTCGCCGGTCCCGAGCGGGCCGAGGAGGGCGAGCGAGGTCTGCGGCTCGCCCTGGGGTCCCTGGCTCAGGATCGTGAGAAGCACGCCCCGGAGGGGGCCGTCGCGATAGAGCGTGGGCAAGAGAGGGACCTCGCCCGGAGCCCGTTCGACGAGGGTCTGCGCGGGTCCGAAGCGCCCGGTGGCCCCGGCCGGCTGGACGAAGACGTCCGTGTTCGCCGCACCCCCCGAGACGAGGTCGAGCCGGTCGTCCCCGAAGACCGGGAGCAGCGGGTTGGTGGCGGGATCCCTGGGCGCGAGCCGCGCCTCCGGCCCGTCCAGGCGCACGCCGTCCAGGCGCAAGACGAGGACGAGATCGGTCCCCCGGTTCCCGCGGGTGTCCGGCGACGCGTAGACCACATCGAACGACGCGGGCGGGCCCGGGTCGAGGAGCGCCGGGCCGACGAGCGCGAAGCCTTCGAACCCCGATCCGGGCAGGACTCCCACACCCGCCTGAACGGCGTGGTCGGCGTCGAGGGCGCACGGGACGATCGCGTCGCTCTCGATCGTGACGATGAAGATCGCGCCCGACTCGCTCGCCTGCGCGAGCAACCCGCCCTCCGCGCGCGGCCCGACGGGGATGAGGCGACCGAGCTCGAGCGACGGCGCGGTGGCCACCGGGGCGAGCGCTCCGGAGACGGCCATCCCCGTCGCCGGGTCGATCGCGCCGTCGAACGCCCACACCTCCAGGCAGCTCGCGGGGAACGGCGGGTAGCGCGCGATCTCGTCGCGCTCGACCGTCGATCCGGGGACACGCCGGAGCGGGGCGCCGACCTCGAGGCCCGGCTCCGGTCCTTCGAGCGCGAGCCCCGTGGGCACGAGCATCGCCGATTGCGTCGCGTAGGCGTAGATCTCGCCGGCGAAGTGAAGCTCCGCCCGGCCGTCGCCGTCGAGGTCGGCGGCGACGACGGCGGGCGCGACGGTCCGGTCCGTGCTCGTCGCCTGCGGCACGAGCATCGACGCGGGGTCGCTCGGCTCGAGGAGCAGGAGGAGCGTGGCCGACGACCCCATCGGCGTGAGCTCGAAGACGCCGAGCGCCAGGTCGTCCTCCCCCTGGCCGTCGAAGTTCCCGCCGATCACGACGACCTGCCCCGGCCCCATGGACGGGATCTGGAGCGAGCGCTCGGAGTAGCCGCCGCCGACCTCGCTCGTGCGGAGCGCCAGCGTCCCGTCGAGGACCGCAAGATCGGCGCGCCCGTCGTGGTTCCAGTCGGCCGCGTACACGTCCGTCGGGGAGCCGAAGGCCCCGATCGTGGCCGGCGGCCCGAAGGTCCCCGTCGCCGGCTCGTAGAGGAGCGCCTCGAGCCGGTCGGCGGCGATCCGGACGAGGTCGTCGCGGCCGTCGCCGTCGAGGTCGGCCGGCCGGTACCCGCGGGTCCCCGGGCCGGCAGCGACGGCCGCGGGCTCCGCGATCGGCCGCGGATCGAAGATGCGGAGCTTCATCGAGCCCCGCGTCACGAAGCCCGCCGCGTCCGTAACGGAGAGCGTGACCTCGCCGAGCGCGGGCGCACCCGGCGCGTCCCCGGTCACGCGCGTGTTGCCGCCGTCGATGTCGGCCGCGAGCGCGAGCGTGCCCGGGAGGGCGCCGGCGATGATCGACACCCGGTAGGGCGGCGTCCCGCCGGCGACGGGGATCCGCTCGTCGTAGGCCGCCCCGGGCCGCCCCGGGGGCAGCGCGGCCGCGGCGATCCGCACCGGACGGTCGATCGTCAGCGCCGTCTCGAAGGCCGCCTTGGCGAGCGCCGAGTCGTCGACCGAGACCGTCACGCGATACCTGCCGTTGCGGGTCGGGTCGCCCGAGAGCCGACCCGTGTCCGGGTCGACCGACAGGCCGGGGAGCGGGGGCTGGAACGCGACCGCGAAGCGGAAGGGCGGGAGGCCGTCCGCGACGAGGGGCGCGAGGTCGACGGCGTACGTCGGCCGGCTGGCCGCGACGTTCCCCGCGGGGAGCGCCTGGACGCCCGGGAGCGCCGGCGGGGCCAGGGTCGCGAGCGGCGGCGTCGCGGGCCTTAGCGCGAGCGGCCGGTTGACGACCGAGAAGCGGCCGCTCACGGCCCGGGCCGAGTTCCCGGCCGCGTCGGTCGCCGTGAGGGCGACGAAGACGTCGGCCGAGTTCGGGACCTGGTCCGCGCCGGTGTCCCAGCCGAACTCGTACGACCGGCCGTCCCGCGAGGTCTCGAGCTTCGACGGGTTCGCGAGGGCCGCCGGGCTCGCGCTCGCCGCCCGGAAGTCCGAGCCGGCGACCGAGTACTCGAACGCGACCGTGACCGGATCGCCCTCGGCGTCGGCGACGGTGAAGGCGATGGCGGCGCCCCCGGCCGTCTGCGCGCGGGCGGGCGTCGCGACCGAGACCGTCGGCGGAGCGTTCACGGATCGAGCCCCGCTCCCGCCGCCGCCCGAGCTGGCCGCGCCCCCGCCGAGAGCGGCCGCGACCCAGAGCCCGGGGCCGCAGCCGGCGAGTCCGGAGGCGAGGACCCCGATCGTCACGGCGCGGCGAAGAGTCCCGAGGTCGCTCATTCCCGCCTTCCCCGCCGTCGGCCTCACGCGGGCCGACACCACGAAGCCTACCATCCCCCGGCCTGAGGCCAATGCCCTAGACGCTGGGGAGCTCGCTCCTCCGGCGGCCCGGTCGCGCCGGGAGAGGGGCCGGGGAAGGCTCAGCGGCCGTCCCCGCCCACGAACTCGATGCGCGCGATGGCCTGCCGCGCGGCCGTCCGCGCCGGATCGCGCGCGTCGCCGGCGACCGGGCGGAGGGCGGCGAGCGCGTCTTGCCGGCCCGTCAGCCCGAGCGAGCGCGCCGCCTGGAGGCGAAGCGCGACCGGCCGGGCGGGGTCGAGGGCGGCGGCGAGGGCGGCGACCGCGCGCGGGTCGTCCATGCGGCCGAGGGCCGCGGCGCACGCCGTGGCGATCGCCCCGGCGTCGGGGGCGCCGACCGCCTCGACGAGCGGCGCGAGGGCCCGCGGGTCCTCGACCGTCGCGAGCGCGGCGAGCGCCAGGTCGGGCCCCCCGGGCGCGCGCGCCAGGTCGACGAGGACCCGCGCGGCCTCCGCCGACCCTTCGCGGGCGAGCGCCCGGGCGAGGGCGCGGCCGACGACGGGGTCTCGCTCCGCCGCGAGGTAGGCCGAGAGCTCGGACGCGGCCACGCGCCGCTCGCCGAGCGCGAGCGCCGCCTCGGCGCGGACGAACGGGTCCAGGTCGGCGGTCGCGAGCCGGCGGAGCCAGTCGAGGGAGCGCGGCCCGTCGTCGAGGCGGCCGAGAGCCTGGATGGCGAGGCGCCGCCGGTCGCGCTCGCCGCGGACGGCCGCGTCCACGAGCGCCTCGGTCGCCGCCGCATCGCCTGGCTGCGCCTCGAGCGCCTGGATGGCCTGGAGGGCGGCGACGACGTCCGGGGCGCGCTCGACGGCCTCCGCCCGGGCGCGCGGCGGCTCGGGGAGCGGCGGCGGGGCGGGCGGGACGGGCGGCTCGGGCGGCTCGGGCGGCCGCGCGACCGCGGGCTTCGGAGCGGCCGGCTCGAGGGGCGTGGGCACGGGCCCGGGCGCGGGCCCGGCGGACGAGAACGCGAGCGCCGCCGCCGCCGTGCCGGCGGCCAGCGTCGCCGCGAGCGCGCCGAAGGTCCTGGGGCTCAATCGTCCTCCATCTCGCCGTCGTGGTCGTCCTCGTTGTCGTGATGCTTCCCGACGCCGCGCACGCGCACCGTGTCCTCGCCCTCGAAGTGCGTCCCGTCGAGGAAGCGACCCTTGACGCGCAGCAGGACCTCTCCGCGGACGGGGAACTGCGCCTGCACGGTGGCGCGGTCGAAGTGGACCAGCCGGTCGAGGACCCCGTTGCGGTTCCGGTCGCCCACGTGCGTCGGAGCTCCGGTGGCGACGGGCACCTCGACGCCGACGAACGGGTCCACGGCCTGGAGCGTCACCGTGCTCACGTCGACGTCGAGCGGGCCGCGCCCGCAGCTCGACCCGGCGAACTCGAGGAGCACCTTGATGTGGCGGCCCCGCGCCCGGACGTTGATGCGCCGCGGGTTCGTCTCGACGCAGGCCGGCGCGACGACCCGGACCGTCGAGGAGGCCGTGCCGGTGAGGCCGTCCTGGTCGGTCGCCGCGAGCGTGACCGGGTGGTCGCCGAGCCCCGCGAACGTCGTCCGCGAGAGCGAGAGCGCGAGGGTCGCGCCCACGACGGGCTTCGCCGGCTGCGGGTTGCGGGCGGGGTCGAACACGTTCGGGTCGAACGAGCCGCCGTCGACCTCGGCCGGCGTGACGGCGACCCGGCAGCCCGCGTCCGCGACCTTGCGGACGATCGGCACGGCGACCGCCGTCGGGCGGATGTTGAAGACGACGACGGCGTAGGTCGAGAAGTGGCCGGCGAGGCCCTCGAGGCGATAAGCATCGGTGGCCGAGTCGCCGTCCGCGTCGAGCGGCACGATCGTGCTCGCGACGGGGATGAACGTGTCCTCGGCCCCGTCGCCGTCCGTGTCCTCCTTCGCCGCGATCGTGAGCGTCCCGGCCGCGAACCCGGCGTTCGTGGTCGTGTCCGCGGCGACCGTGAAGACGAGCGTCGCGGAGAGGCCCGGCGGGAACGTGAACCCGTCGGCGCCGCCGACCTCGAGGTCGTAGCTCGAGATGACCTGACCCGTGGCCCCGTCCGAGCGGACGGGGAAGTCGGCCGGCCCGTTCACGATGGCGAGCGTCGTCGGCTCCGCGACCGCCCCGGCCGGGATCGTGGCCTCGGCGCCCGCGTCGCGCGAGGCGAGCCTCGTCTCGCGCGTCGGGTCGACCGTGCGCGCCGTCCGGTCCGCGAACGCGAACCCGATGTCGGGCACGACGGCGAGGTCGTCCGCCCCGAGAACCAGGCGGTAGGGCACGTTCCCGGTCGTCGGCCCGAGCGTCGCGTCCGCGGGCGCGATCGAGACCTCGTAGCGGCCGGCGTCGAGCCCGAAGAAGCGGTACCCGCCCGCGTCGAGGGCCCGGGTCGCGACCGGGGTCTCGTACGCGCCGTCGCCGTCCAGGTCGCGGCGGAGCGAGGCCGTCCCGTCGAGCCCGCCCTCGCCCGGGCCGCGGGCGCCGTCGGCATCCCCGTCCAGGAACGCGAGCCCGCGGACGCGCGGCCGGCCGTAGCCCGTGTCGGCGGCGACGGCCGTCGCCCCCGGCGCCGGGACGACGACCGTGGGATCGTTCGCGGTCGTGAGGAAGCGGTCGGGCGGCAGCGTCCGCTCGTCCGGGTCGACGACGTACGTCCCGTCGCGCAGCGGGAAGAACCGGTAGACGCCGGTCGCATCGGTGGTCGCGCCCGCGACCGGCTCCGTCGCCGCGCCGTCGCCGTTCGCGTCGCCGACGAGGATGACGGTGATGCCGGCGAGGCCGGGCTCGCCCGGGTCGCGGACGCCGTCGCCGTCGCGGTCGTCGAAGACGGCGCCGGTCACCTCGCCCGTGCCGCAGATGTCGCCGGACCCGAGGCCGCCGATCAAGGCGAGGTCCCAGACGACCGGGTAGCGCCGCCCGTCCGCCGCCTCGCTGTACCCCGCGATCTTCCCGGCGTCGTTGATCGCGAGCGGGACGGCGTCCTTCCCGCCGGGCAACATCCCGAGGTTCCGCGGCCGGGCCGTCGGGCTCGACCAGAGCAAGGGACGCGCGAAGAAGCTCGGCTGGACGTCCCGGCCCACGATCTGCCGGGCCGAGTTGATCCGGATGGCCAGGGGAAGGATGGCGTCGACCGAGAACGCCCCGAGCGACGCGGGCGCGGCGTAGCTCGTCCCCGGCCCGACCGCCCAGAACGCGGCCTGGTTGAGGAAGCCGAACGCGAACACCTCGCCGACGACGTCCCCCGCGGCGTTGACCCCGTGGGCGACGCTGTTGAAGGCGCCGGGCGGAGCGAGCCCGACGGGGCCCACGGCCGGGTCGAGGGCGGGCCAGACGGCCGCCCCGAGGCCGGCCTGGCCGACGGTCCGCCCGGAGGCGCCGACTTGGAGGACGAAGCCCGACCCGAGGAAGTCCTGCGGCGGACCGTAACCGGACACCGGGTCCGGGCGCGCGAAGAAGAAGGAGACGGTGCTGAAGCCGCGCTCCACCTGGCCGACGATCTCGCCGGCCTCGTTCATGTCGGCGACGTTCCCGGGCCCGAGGTCCTGCGGCATCGAGGCGGGGCTCGGCCAGAAGAGGACGCGCCTCTCGCCGCCGGCCGTCAGGCCGGTCCCGGCGACGCGGCCGCCCGGGGCGACGCCCGTGCCCAGGCTCGAGACGAAGCCGGGCGGGAGCGGGAGCTCCCGGGGCGGGGCCACCGGGCTCGCCCAGTAGGTCGCCCGCCCCACGAAGCCCGGCAGGAAGAACGTCGTCCCGACGATCTCGCCGCCGTCGGTCATGTCCCGCGCCTCGCCGTGCGCGCCGCCGGGCAGCATCCCGAGGTTGCGGATGCACACCTCGCAGACGTCGCCGATCCCGTCGCCGTCGGCGTCGGCCTGGTCGGCGTTCGCCGTCTCCGGGCAGTTGTCGCAGTCGTCGCCGACGCCGTCGCCGTCCGTGTCGCCGGCCGCGACGAGCGGGAAGCGGTCGACCGCGTCCGGACAGCCATCGCCGTCGTCGTCGTCGTCGCACGCATCGCCGATCCCGTCGCCGTCCGTGTCGGCCTGGTCGAAGTTGAAGGTCGTGGGGCAGTTGTCGCAGGCGTCGCCGGTGCGGTCGCCGTCCGCGTCCGCCTGGTCCGGGTTCGGCCGGCCGGGGCAGTTGTCGCAGTCGTCGTTGACGCCGTCGCCGTCGGCGTCGTTCGGGTTGGCGACGAGCGGCGCGCGGTCGAAGACGTCGGGGCAGCCGTCGCCGTCGACGTCCGGGTCGCAGGCGTCGCCGGCCCCGTCGCCGTCCAGGTCCTCCTGGTCCGCGTTGAACGCCGCCGGACAGTTGTCGACGCCGTCGGCGATCCCGTCCCCGTCGCCGTCCTCGGCGCCGTCCTCGATCCCGTCCCCGTCCGTGTCGGCGACCGCCGGGTCCGTGCCGAGCGCCGCCTCCTTCCGGTCCGAGAGGCCGTCGTCGTCCGAGTCGAGCGCGGCGCGGACCGAGAACGGCCCGAGGTCGGCGGCCGCGAAGGCCGGGTTCCGCGCCGACGCGTCGTACGCGCGCGCCCACGTCCCGGCGTCGAGGTCGTGGAGCAGGACGTCGTCGTCGTCGAAGGTGACGCCGCCTGCGGCGCCGTCACCGTCGAAGGTCACGTAGAGGAAGCGCCGCCCGCCCTCCTCGAAGAAGGTCGCCCCGTCGAGGTCGAGCCCGGCCGTCACGCCCGCCGCCGAGCCGTCGAAGAAGAGGCCGAAGCTCGCCCCGTTCCACCGGAGGACGTCCTCGGGCCCGGCGACGAGCCCGATCCCGTCGACCGTCACGTCCGTCGAGATCAGGAGGTCCGCGCCCGCGACGCCCACGGCATCGACGTTCGCGCCCGGCGGGAGCCCCGCCGCCGCCCCGTCGAAGAAGGGCGCGTACGCCCCGTGCTCGAGCCGGACGACGTCGCCGGGCCGCGCGACGAGCCCGGGTGCGAGCTCGACCGTCACGTCGAACGAGAGGAGCTCGGCCCCGCTCGCGAACCGGAAGTAGCCGTCGAGGCGCGCGCCGTCCGGGATGCCCGGGAAGGTGCGCGGCGCGAAGGCCCCGACCCCGGGACGGTCGACGAAGACGGCCGCGCCGTCGACCGGCCCCGCCGGCGAGTCGACGGTGATGTCGCCCGCCCCGCGGATCTCCTCGATGAGGACCCCGGCGCGCGCCGGCGCCGCGACGAGGAGGAGCCAGGCCAGGGAGAGGAGCGCCGGCGCGCGCCCGGCGAGGCAGGCGAGCCGGGGTCGGCGGGAAGCGGGCTTCGGTGTCGTGACCATGAGCGGCCTCCGGTCGACGGGCGTCGCGATCCAGCTACGGGTTCGGGCCGATGCGGTTGTCGACCGCCTGGAGCGCGGAAAGGCTGACGTTCAGGGCCGCCGGGTTCCCGGCGATGTCTTGAGCTTCGATGCCATGATGGGTCTCCTCCCCGGTGTGCGTCCCTACGGCGGGAAGACGTTCCCGCTCATCTCGACGAAGAGCCCGGAGACGTTGCCCGCGCGGGTCTGGACGGGCCCCGGGCCGTTGCGCATGGCGGAGCTGTGGGCGATCCCGACGGCGTCGGCCGTCAGCGGGGACGGGTTCAGGATGCCGCCCTCGGAGTTCAGGGTGACGGTGCAGCCGGTGATGACTCCTCCCACGGCGACCACGCCGGTTCCGGTGTTGGAGGAGACGACGCAGTCGGCGACCGTCGAGCGGATGGCGCGGATGCCGATGGCGTTGGCCGCGCTCGAGGGATCCGGGTCGCCGTTGCCGATGGCGGTGCACTCGATGACGGCGCCATCCGTGACGCTGAGGCCGCTGTTCCGGCAGGCGGTCACGGCGCACCGGCGGACGATCGAGCCGCTCGCCTCGATGCCGGTGACGAAGCACGAGCCGACGCGCACGTCCTCGACGATCGATTGCTCGTTCACCCAGATCCCGCGGTTGGTCATCCCGCTCACGGCTCCGCGGCGCACGTGAGTCGCGCGGACGCCGGCGAAGTTCGCGGCGATCCCGCTGCCGGGCGTCGCGCCGCCGTCCGGCTCGATCGAGAAGCCGTTCAGGTCGATGGTCACGTTCGAGGCCTTGACCTCGATGCCGTCCTTCGCGCTCGGCACGCGGAGGCTCCCCGTCAGGCGGTAGCTCCCCGCCCGGGCGATCGTCACCGGGAACCCGGGCGCGTCACCCGGGGTGACGCCGCCCGCGCTCGCCCTCGCCTGGTTGATCTCGATCACGCCGTCGACCGCGTGGCCGGGTCGCGCGAGCGCGAGCAGGACCACCATCACCGCCGGGAGCGCCCGGATCGCGGCCGCCGCCGGCCGCCGTCCCACGCTCGACGCCATGCTCCCTCCTCCCCCGGTCGTCCCGGGTCGCCCGAAGAATACCGGGGGGCGCCCGCGCCGGGCCCTCACACAAACGGCGTATTCTGGGCGACGTCGAGCGGACGCGACCCCCCGGGGCACGACCGCGGGGCCGCCCCTCGCTACAATCGGGTCGTGACGACGACGACGGGCACGGCGGGCGACGTCCGGGCGGAGATCGAGGCGGCGCGGGCCCTCGCGCAGGGGGGCGCGCACGCGGAGGCGGCCTCGCGCTTCCGCCTGGCGGTCGCCCGGATCGGTCCGGAGAGCGACCCGGCCCTCTTCGAGCGGGCGCTGCACGGGCTCGCCGCCGCCCTCGTCGCCGTCTCGCGCCACGCCGAGGCGGCGGCCGCCCTCGCCCGCGAGCGCGCGCGGTTCGCGGCCCTCGGCGCGCCCGAGCACGAGGCCGCCTGCCTCGCCCAGATCGCCGGCCTCGAGCTCGTCCGGGGGCGGGCGGGCCCGTGCCTCCGGGCCGCGCGGCGCCTCGTGCGCCTCGCGGGCGACATCGGCCGGCGGGACCTCGAGGCGCGGGCCGCGTTCGAGCTCGGGCAGGCGTTCTCGCGCTTCGCCCGGCCGCTCGAGGCCGAGAGGGCGCTCCGGCGCAGCGTCCGCCGGTTCGAGGAGGCGGGCCGCAAGGACGCGGTCATCCGCCCGCTCGTCATCCTGGCCGTGACGCTCATCGCGCGCGGCGACCTGCCGGGCGCGCGCCGGGTCCTCGATCGGGCCGGGCGCGCGGTCGAGCGCGCCGGCGCCGGGCCCGACCTCCTCCTGGCGGCGACGAAGAACCTCTCGTACCTCGAGTCCATCGCCGGGCGGACGCGGGCCGCCTCTCGCCTCGCGGTCCGGGCCCTCCGGCTCGCGCGCGCCTTCGGGCAGCCGATGCCGCTCGCCCTCGCGCTCGCCGGCGTCGGGACCTGCGTCGCCGCGCGCGGGCGGGTGGCGCTCGGGGGCCGCCTCACCCGGCGCGCCGCCGAGATGCTCGGCGGCCCGGGGCCCACTCCCGCGCTCGCGACGGCGCTCGGGCTGCGCGGGTGGGTCGGCCTCCTCGCGGGCCGGCTCGGCGAGGCGGAGCGCGACCTCGGCGAGGCGGCGACCCTCCACGAGCGGTTCGAGAACCCGACCACCGCGGCCGCCTGCCGGGTCCACCTCGCCCGCGTCGCCTTCCGGCGGGGGCGGCTCGAGGAGGCGCGGCGCGCGGCCGAGGATGCGCGCGGGGTCCTGCTCGCCTTCCGGCGGCTCGACGCGGCGGCCGAGGCGGGTCTCCTCCTCGCCGACGTGGCCCTCGCGGTCGAGGCGCTCGACCCCGCGCGCCGGGAGATCTCGAAGCTCGACCGCGTCCTCCGCGCCGGACGGGGGTTCGAGCGGGCGGGCGCGCTCGTCGACCTCGCCCGCGCGCGCACCCTTCGCCAGGCCGGCGAGGCCACGCGGGCCGCGGCGGCGTTCGGTCCGGCGCGCCGGCGGATCGCCGCCCTCGGGAACCTCGAGGACCGCATCGACCTCGCCCTCGAGGAGGCGGCGCGGCTCGGGCGCCCCCCGGCCGCACGGTCGACGCTCGAGGCCCGGGCCCGCACGGCGCCGCTCCCCTTCTCGCTCGCCCGCCTGCTCCTCGCGAGCGGCGATCCCGATCGGGTCGAGGAGGCGCGCGCGATCGCGGCCGCCCACGGCTTCCGGCTCCTCGAGGCCGAGGCCGAGGAGGCCATCGCCCGGGAGGCCGACCGGGGCGGCGAGGCCGCGCGGGCGGCCCGCCTGCGGGAGTCGGCCGCCCTCGGCCGCGCCGACTGCCGGCGCGGCCTCCCGGCCGGGATCGCCGGGGCGGGCGGAGCCCTGGCGAGGCTCAGCCGCGCCGAGCGGGAGGTCCTCGACCTCCTCGGCCTCGGCCTCGCCAACAAGGAGATCGCCCGGCGGCTCTTCCTCTCCCCCGACACCGTGCGGACGCACCTCGCCCACATCTTCCGGAAGCTCGGCGTCCACACCCGCACCCAGGCGGTCCTCCTCCTCCGGTCTTAGGCGTTCCGGCGGAGCGCGCTCCGGATCAGGCCGGAGAGCGGCCGCACCGCCCGGTGCAGCAGCGCCCGACCGGCGTCCGTCCGCTCGCCCCGCGCGACCTCGGAGATCGAGATGGCGTCGAGGATCGCGGCGCACTCCTCGGCCGAGGCGTCGCGCAGGTCGCCTCCGTCCCGGGGCTCCGCCCCGCGCGTTGACCTTGGGCCGGGTCGGGGGTACGCTTGGGGCGACTTCACCGAGGAGGCCGTCGACCATGAGCGCGATCCCCCCGAGCCAGCGCGGGCGTCAAGAGGGCGCCACGGATGTCACGGAGGCGCGTCCCGCGGAGACGTGCCGGCCCGGAACCGGCATGGACGGCGGCCTGCCGGAGCTCCAGGGCGACGTGCCGATGACGGCGCGGGCGCCGTCGGGGGGCATGGCCGTCGCCGCGCTCCAGGCGCGGCTGGCCGAGCTCGAGACGCCGGAGCTCGGCCTCGAGGAGGCCGACGCGCTCGAGCAGCTCGAGACCCTCGTCAAGCTGACGCAGGCGCTCGTCGAGCTGGTCAAGGTGGTCGCCGAGCTCTCGGGGATCGACCTCGAGGGCAACCCCGTGGACGGGGGCGGAGCGGGCGGCGGGCGGCGGCCGATGCCGATGCCCATGCCGGCGCCCGGGCCGATGCCCATGCCCGGCCCCATGCCGATGCCGGGCCCGAGCCCGACGCCGCGGCCCCCGATGCCGACCATGCCGACCCCCACGCCGGCCCCGGGCGGCGGCGGCCCGGCGCCGAGCGGCGGCGGCCCGGCCCCCACCGGCCCGGCCCCCACCGGCCCGGCGCCGACCGGGCCCGCGCCCGCGCCCTCAGGGCCCGCCCCGACTCCCTCCGGTCCGACCCCGGCCGCGACCCCGCTCCCCTTCACGCCGAACAAGGCGGCGCTCGAGGCGGCGCGCAGCTCCCCGGCCGCGCGGCTCCTCCCCGAGCGCACCCAGGCGAACGCGCCCATCTACCTCGAGGCGGAGCGCCTGACGGGCGTGCCCGCGTCGATGGTCGCCGCCATCCACTTCAACGAGGGCGGGCAGGGCCGCGGCGTCGGGCCCGAGTCGGGCTTCGGCCTGGACCCGCGCTTCATCGCGACCGGCCAGGGCTCGAAGATCCTCGAGAAGTACGGCCTCGGGGCCTGGGAGCGGGGGACGGGGAGCGACCGCTCGAAGCTCCAGAGCGCCGTCATCGCCGCCGAGACCCTGAAGCGGCAGGGGAAGTCGGTCGGCGTGGACCTCGGGCCGAACAGCAGCGCGAACGAGATCGCGGCCGCGATCACGGCCTACGGGGCCGGCGGGAAGAAGGGCAAGCAGGCCCTCGAGACCGGGAAGAGCTTCATCTTCGACCCGAGCGATCCGCAGCCGCACGTGCGGCACCCGGGCGGGACGTCGATCGGCAGGAACGGCGAGACGATCAAGGTCGAGCCCGGCATCAAGAAGGGGCTGCTGCGCTGGGACGTGCTGCTCCCGCTCATGAACGAGCAGATCGACAAGGCCCGCGGCGGCGCGCCCGCGGCCGGCGGACCGGCGGCGCCCGCGCCGGCCGGACCCGCGCCGGCCGCCCCGGCCCCGACCGGACCGACCGGACCGACCTCCAAGACGTCGCCCACGGCGCCGACGGCGCCGACCGCGCCCACGGCGCCGACGACCCCGGCCGCGACCGCGCAGGGCCTGTCGGGCATCCCGCCGCGCCCCGCCGGGGCCGCCACGGGGAGCGAGTTCCTCGAGCGGACGAAGGGCATGAACCCGGCGGCGCGCGAGAAGCTCATCCTCGAGGAGATCGAGAAGGGCAACATCCCGGACTTCCTCCGCCAGACGAAGGAGGTGAAGACGACCTTCACCGGCAAGGACGGCGTGACGCGCGAGGCCGTCATCAAGGTCGTCCCGGACTACCTGGCGATCGGCTCGAACGACGACTTCGTCCGGATCCCCATGAGCCCGCTCGCCGCCCAGCGCATAGCCGACCGGTTCGGGGCCTCGCTCCCGACGAAGAAGATCGTCGACGCGACCTACGAGCAGGCGGACGTGAAGCTGCGCCCCGAGCCGCTCTCGGCCGACCGCGACTTCAGCTTCTCGAAGATGATGTCGAACGAGTACTACGCCAAGATGAACGCCCGGAACGAGCGCCAGCGCGCGGCCGCCGGCGGCGAGGACGGCGAGCTGACGGCCGGCCACATGAAGGACGTCGTGATCACGAACCGCCTCGCCCAGAAGCCCGGGACGGTCGCGATCTACGGCTGGCAGCAGCCGCCGAACGGGAAGCCGATCCAGCCGCTCGCGACCCCGCACGAGGACACCTACGCCGACTACAGCCACGGCATCCGGCTCGTCAGCAACACGGTGACCGTGGACGGGGTCGAGATGCCGATCGCCGACGTCCTGCGCGACCCGAACCTGGCGCCGCTCCTGAGCCACGAAGGGCCGATCGCGAGCCCGCGCTACCCGAGGACGGCGTAGCATGGGAAGTCGCGCCCGCGACCCGTGAACCCCGCCGACCCCGGCGACTTCCGCGGCACCGAGCGCTACGAGGTGCGCCGGCGCCTGGGCGCGGGCGCGTTCGGGGTCGTCTACGAGGCCTTCGACCGCGAGCGCGACGTCCCGATCGCGCTCAAGGTCCTGAACCACCGGGATCCGGCCTGGCTCTTCCGCTTCAAGAAGGAGTTCCGCGCCCTCGCCGGCATCGTCCACGAGAACCTCGTCCGCCTCTACGACCTCGTCTCGACCGGCGACCTCTGGTTCTTCACGATGGAGCTCGTCCAGGGCGAGGAGCTGATCGAACGGGTCCGCCCGGGCGGGCGGCTCGACGAGAGGCGTCTCCGCCCGGCGCTCGCCGGGCTCGCGCGGGGCATCCAGGCGCTCCACGAGGCGGGGCGCGTCCACCGCGACATCAAGCCCGCGAACGTCCTCGTGACGCCGAACGGGCGGGTCGTCCTCCTCGACTACGGGCTCGTGAAGGAGGTCGGCGAGGAGGGCCTCGCGCGGAGCACCGAGGCGTTCATCCTGGGGACGCCCGCGTACATGGCGCCCGAGCAGGCGGGCGGCCAGCCGGCGACGCCGGCCGGCGACTGGCACAGCCTCGGCGTCATCCTCTGGGAGGCGCTGACCGGCGAGGGCCCGTTCCCGGGCGAGTTCGTCGAGATCCTGGTCGAGAAGCAGCACCGCGACCTGCCGGCGCCGCGCAACGTCGCCCCGGGCGTGCCGGCCGACCTGAACGAGCTTTGCGTCGAGCTGATGGCGAGGGACCCGGCGGCCCGGCCGTCGGGGCCGGAGGTCCTGAGGCGGCTCGGGACGGGGGCGGGGGCGGGGCCCGGCGCCGGGGGCGGGGGCGGGGCGGGGACGGGGGGAGGGGGAGGGGGAGGGGGCCGCGGCCCGGCAGCGGGGTCCGGGGCCGGAGGGGGCGCGGGGTCGGGAGGCGGGGTCATCGCGATCGTCGGCGGCTCGGGGGGGACGGGGGTGGCCCGCGTCGCGAGCCTGGCGCTCGAGGACACGGCGCGGGCACCGACGGCGGCGACCGCCCGGGCGCCCGTTCCCGACGCCCCCTCGCCCCTCTTCGGAAGGCGCCGGCACCAGGACGCGCTCGAGGAGGCGTTCGCGGCGGCGGGCCGCGGCTCGGCCGTCGTCGCCTACGTCCACGGGCCGTCCGGCGTCGGGAAGAGCGCACTCCTCAAGCGCTTCCTCGACGACCTCGAGCGGGCCGGCGAGACGCTCGTCCTCCCCGGCCGCTGCTACGAGCGCGAGTCCGTCCCCTACAAGGCCGTCGACGCCGTCATCGACGTGCTCGCCCGCTACCTCGCCCGGCTCCCGACGCCGGAGGTGGCGCCCCTCCTGCCGCGCCACATCCACGAGCTCGAGCGCCTCTTCCCGGTCCTCGGCCGCGTCGGGGCCGTGGCGTCGGCGCCGGAGGCGGCCGCCCTCGCCCCCGACCCGCAGGAGCGGCGGGGCCGCGCGTTCGCGGCCCTGCGCGACCTCCTCGGGCGGCTCGCCGACCGCCGCCCCGTCGTCATCGCGATCGACGACCTCCAGTGGGGCGACGGCGACAGCGCCCTCCTCCTCGCCGACCTGCTGCGCCCGCCGGACGCGCCGCCGCTCCTCGTCGTCGGCTGCTACCGGACCGAGGAGGCCGGCACGAGCCCCTTCCTGGTCGAGATGCTCCGCATCGCCCCGCCCTCCGGCGCGCGCGACCTCGACGTCCGCGACGTCGCTCTCGGTCCGCTCGGGTCCGACGAGGCGCGGGCGCTCGCCCAGGCGCTCCTCGGGGAGGGGACGCCGGCGCGGGCGCGGGGCGCGCTGGCGGCCGAGATCGCGCGGGAGTCCGGCGGCAACCCGTACTTCATCGACGAGCTGGTCGAGCACGTCCGCGAGACGGGGGCCGAGACGACGAAGGGCGGCGTCTCGCTCGAGGAGGTGCTGCGCGACCGCGTCGCCCGCATGCCGGCGGCGGCGCGCCGGCTGCTCGCGGCGCTGGCCGTCGCCGGCCGCCCCGTGCCGCCGCGCGTGGCCGTGAAGGCGGCGGCGCTCGAGGCCGAGGAGGGGCAGGCGGCCCTGGCGGCGCTCGAGGCGGCGCGCCTCGTGCGCGTGCGCGGCGCCGGCGAGGCCGAGGACGAGACCGTCGAGCCGTACCACGACCGCATCCGCATGGCCGTCCTGCCGGGCCTCGAGGAGGGGGCGCTCCGCGAGGCGCACGGCCGGCTCTTCGCGGCCCTCGACGCCTGGGGGCGCGCCGACCCCGAGACGCTCGCCGCCCACCTCCTCGGCGCCGGCGAGCGCGCGCGGGCGGCCGAGTTCGTCGAGCGCGCGGCCGACCGGGCGGCGGCGGCGCTCGCCTTCGACCGGGCGGCGCGCCTCTACCGGATGGTCCTCGAGCTCGACGCCGGCGCCCCGGCGGCGCGGTTCGCGGTCGTCCGGGCGAAGCTCGGCGACGCGCTCGCCAACGCCGGGCGCGGGGTCGAGGCGGCCCGCGTCTACCGCGAGGCCGCCGCCGGCCGCCCGGCGACCGAGACGTTCGAGCTCAGGCGCAAGGCCGCGGAGCAGCTCCTCCGCAGCGGCCAGGTGGACGAGGGCCGGGCGGCGCTGATCGCCGTCCTCGCCGACGCCGGCCTCTCGCTCCCGCGGTCCCGGCGCGCCGTCCTCGCCTCGCTCTTCCTCCGCCGCGCCTGGGTCCGGATCCGGGGGCTTCGCTTCCGCGAGCGGCGCGAGCAGGACGTCCCGGCCCACGACCTCCTGCGCACGGACGCGGCCTGGGCGGCGGCCTCCGGCCTCGCCATGATCGACACGGTGCGGGCGGGCGAGGCGGGGGTGCGACACCTCCTGCTCGCGCTCCGCGCCGGCGAGCCGTTCCGCATCGCCCGGGCGCTCTCGGCCGAGGCCGCCTACTCGGGGCTCTCCGGGTCGAAGACGGCCGCGCGGACGGCGCGCGTCTCCGAGGCGGCGCGGGTGCTGGCCGGGCGGGTCGGCGTCCCGTACGCCGAGGGCTACGCCGCCGCGACCGCCGGGATCGCCGCCTGCCTCGAGGGCCGCTTCGCCCGGGCGCGCGAGCTCTGCACGCGCGGCCTCGAGATCTACCGCGACCGCTGCGCCAACATCGCCTGGGAAGCGACGACGGCGCTCCTCTTCCTCCTCAAGGCCCTCTTCTACGTCGGCGACCTCGCGGACCTCTCCCGGCGCGCGCGCGCCCACGCCGCCGAGGCCGAGGACCGGGGCGACGTCTACGCGGCCGCGAGCCTCCGCGCCGGCCTCCCGAACGCCATCTGGCTCGCCCGCGACGACCCGGAGCGGGCGCGGGCCGAGCTCGACGAGGCCATGCGCCGCTGGGCCTGGCAAGGCGTGCAGGTCCAGCACTTCTACGAGGCGCTCGCCCGCGGCCACCTGGACCTCTACGAGGGTGACCCGGCCGCGGCCCTCACCCGCCTCGACGCGCGCTGGGCCGACCTGGAGGCCTCCCTGCTCCTCCACATCCAGTACGTCCGCATCGAGCTCCTGAACCTGCGCGCCCGCTCGTCCCTCGCCCTCGCCGCGTCGCCGGGCACGAGGGGGGCCGACCGCGAGGCCTGGCTCCGGTCCGCGCTCGGCGACGCCGTCCGCCTCGAGGGCGAGGGGGCGGAGTGGGCGCGGGCGCTCGCCCTGCTCCTGCGGGCGGGCGCGGCCGCTGCCCGGGGCGACGCGGCCGGGGCGAGGGCCGCGGGAGCGGCGGCGGTCGCCGACTTCGACCGCGCCGGCATGGCCCTGCACGCGGCCTGCGCGCGGAGAGGGCTGGGGCAGCTCGGGGGCGGGGGCGCCGGCGAGGCGGCCGCCGCGGCGGCCGACGCCTGGCTCAAGGCCCGGGGCGTGCGGGCCCCGGCGCGGTTCGCGGCCGTGCTGGCGCCGGGGCTCGCAAGACCTGCGACCGGAGCCGCCGGGCGGGGCCCGGAACCTCCGGGGAAGCCGGGAAGGCAGGAGGGCAGGAACGTGGAGGTGTGATCGCGCGCCCGAGCTCCCCGGATGGACCTCTCTTTCACCCCACCCGCTTCCGGAACCGCGCGACCCCGAGCGCCAGCAGCCCGACGCCGAGGCCGGCGAGCGGCAAGATGTGCGGCCAGAGGTCCGCGAGCCCCGCGCCGCGGAGGACGATCCCGCGCATGATCGCGACGAAGTACGTCGCCGGGAAGAGGTGCGTCAGGTAGAAGATCGGCCGCGGCATGGTCTCGCGCGGGAACATGAAGCCCGAGAGCAGGACGGAGGGGAGGAAGATCAGCATCGAGAGCAGCATCGCCTGGATCTGGGTCCGGGCGACCGTCGAGACGAAGAGCCCGAGGGCGAGCGAGCAGAAGAGGAAGACGACCGTGAGGGCGGCGAGGAGCGCGAAGCTCCCGGCGATCGGGACGTCGAAGACGAAGACCATGGCGAGGAAGACGATCGCCGTCTCGACGATCCCGACGAGGAGGAACGGCAGGATCTTGCCGAGCAGCAGCCCGAGCCGCGAGACGGGAGTCACCAGGAGCTGCTCGAGCGTCCCGCGCTCGCGCTCGCGCACGATCGAGAAGGCCGTCAGGACCATGGTCACGAGCTGGAGGATGATCGCCGCGAGCGCGGGGACGAAGAAGACCGCGCTCCGCTGGTCCGGGTTGTAGAGGACGCGCGGCCTCACCTCGACGCCGGGCGCCGGGCCCCCGTGCCCCTCGGGGTGCCGCTGCCGGATGATCCGGGTCACGTGGTTCCCGGTCTGGACCGCGGCCGCCATCGCCTGGTTCGCGACGTTGCTGTCGGAGCCGTCGACGAGCACCTGGACGACGCCCGTCTCGCCGTTCAGGATCCGCTCCGAGAAGTCGTCCGGGATGATGACCCCGACCTTCGCCCGCCCCGAGCGGATGCGGGCGTGGAGCTCCTCGCGGTCCTGGACGTGGACGGCCGGCCGGAAGACGTCGGTGTTCCTTAGGGCGTCGACGTAGTAGCGGCTGAGGCGCGTGTGCGAGCGGTCGAGGACGACGGTCTCGACGTCGCGCACCTCGGTGTCGATCGCGTAGCCGAAGATCGTGAGCTGGATCGACGGGATGACGAGGGCGAGGACGAGGGCCGCCGGGTCCTTGCGGACCTGGATCAGCTCCTTGTAGACGATCGCCGAGAGGCCGCGGAGCAGGCGGGTCACGGGCGCGCCGGGGCCTCCGCCTCCTGCGCCCGCCGCGTCATCGTCACGAACACGTCCTCGAGCGACGGGGCGATCCGCCGCGCCCCCGCGCCGGCGCGCAGGCCCTCGGGGAGCGCCCGCAGGACCGCCTCGTCCGGCGTCTCGTCGCGGACGAGGAGGTGGACGCTCTCGCCGAAGATCGTCGCCTCGACCACGCCCGGCGCGCCCTTAAGGTGGACGAGCAGCGCCGTCGGCGAGCCCCCGCCGCTCACCTCGAGGCGCCGCGTCCCTGGCGGCGTCACGTCGGGGAGCGCCTTCAGCGCCGACGGCGTCCCGTTCACGAGGAGCCGCGAGCTGTAGATGTAGGCGACGTGGTCGCAGCGCTCGGCCTCGTCCATGTAGTGCGTCGTCACGAAGAGGGTCTTGCCCTGGCCGGCGAGCCTAAAGAGCAGGTTCCAGAGCGAGCGCCGGGCGACCGGGTCGATCCCGGCCGTCGGCTCGTCGAGGAAGAGGACCTCGGGCTCGTGCAGGAGCGCGCAGGCGAGCGCGAGCCGCTGCTTCCAGCCGCCCGAGAGCAGGCCGGCCTCGCGCGCCGCGTAGGAGCCGAGCCCGGTGAGCGCGACCGCGGCGTCGATCCGCTCGCGCAGGCGGGCCCCGCGCAGCCCGTAGGCGCGCCCGAAGAACGTCAGGTTCTCGAGGGCCGACAGCTCCTCGTAGAGCGAGAACCGCTGCGACATGTAGCCGATCCGGGGCTTCACGTCCTCGGGGCGGCGCGCGACGTCGATCCCGAGGAGGCGGGCGGACCCCTCGCTCGGGCCGAGGAGCCCGCAGAGCATGCGGATGAGCGTCGACTTGCCGCTCCCGTTCGGCCCGAGCAGGCCGAAGATCGAGCCGCGGCGCACGGCCAGGTCGACCTCGCGCACGGCCGTCACGTGGCCGAAGCGGCGCGTGAGGGCGTGGGTCTCGATCGCGGGAGCGCGCTCCGCGGTCGCGGCGGCCGCGGCGGTCACCGGACGACCACGTCAGCCCACATGCCGTCCTTCAGCTCGGGCGGGGCGTCGTCGATCTCGACCTTGACGGCGAAGACCTGCGACACGCGCTCGCCCTTCGTCTGGACGTTGCGGGGCGTGAACTCGGCCTCGCGCGAGACGTAGACGACGCGGCCCCGGAGGTCCCGGTCGAGGCCGTCGACGCGGATGCTCGCCGCGGCGCCGAGCCTCACCTTCGCGAGGCGGTCCTCCGGCGCGTAGACCTGGACCCACGGCGCCTCGGCCAGGAGGAGGACGGCGACCGGCGATCCCGCCGGGACGAGGTCGCCCGTCCGGAGCTCGAGGGCGTGGACGAGCGCGTCCGCCGGCGACCGGACCTCGAGCTCGCCGAGCTTGACGCGCGCCTTCTCGACCCGCGCCGCCGCCGCCTCGACCTCGGCGCGGGCCGCGTCGACCTCCTCCTTGCGCGGCCCGGCCTCGAGCTCCTCGAGCCGCGCCTTCGCCTGGAGCCAGGCCTGGCGCGCCGCCTCGACCTCCTCCGCCTGGTAGCCGCCGCGGAGGAGCTTCAGGCGCTGCTCGAGCGCGCGCGCGGTCCCGAGCGCCTCGTCGTGGCGCCGCTGGTCGCGGTCCACGTCCTGGGCGCTCGCGTTGCCGGAGCCGAGGAGCGAGCGCGTGCGCGCGAGCGTCGCCTCGGCCTCGTGGAGTGCGGCCTCGGCCGCCTTCACGTGCTCCTCGGCCTCCTTCACCTCCTCCTCGCGCGGGCCGCGACGCTTGAGCTCGAACTGGAGCTTCAGCTGCTCGGCCTGCGCGCGGGCGGCGTCGATCGCCTCCTTGCGGGTCCCCGCCAGGAGGAGCTTCAGGCGCTGGTCGGCCGCGCGGTGCTGGGCCTCGGCCTCCGCCAGCGCCGTCTGCCACTCGCTCGCGTCGAAGGCGACGACGAGGTCGCCCGCCTTCACGCGCTCGCCCTCCTGGACGGAGACGCGCGCGACTCGCCCGCCCACGAGCGAGCCCACGCGGACGGCGCGGAACGAGATCGTCCCCGAGAGGTCGATGGCGCCGTCCCTCCCCTCGCCGCAGCCCGGGACGAGAGAGGCGGCGAGCGCGAGCGTCAGGGCGACGGCGGCGGCGCGGAGGCGGCTCCGGAGGGGGCGGCGGCGCGGGCGCATGGAGAGGTGACCCTATCGCCGGCCGGCTTCGGGGTCAAGGGCGGGCGCGGCCCGCCGGCGGGCTCTGGCGCGTGGCCTCTCGCTCACGTAGAGTATCGGTCGTAGGTGCAAGCGCGCTCGATGGCACGGGAGGAGGTTCGCGCGGCGTGTCCGACCTACGTCCTCCGGCGATCCTGATCGTCGACGACGAGGCGCCCCTCCGGGAGATGCTGAGGCGCACGATGGAGCGGGGTCACGCCCGCTGCCGCGTGGCCGGCGACGGCGCGAGCGCGCTCGCGGCGGCGCGCGAGGAGCGGTTCGACCTCGTCCTCCTCGACATCCGGCTGCCCGACACGAGCGGCCTCGAGGTCCTGCGCCGCCTGCGGGCGCTCCCGCAGCCTCCCGAGGTCGTCCTCATGTCCGGCCACGCGGACGTCGCGACCGCGATCCAGGGGTTCCGCGACGGCGCGTGCGACCTCGTCCAGAAGCCCTTCACCCTGGCGCGACTCTCCGAGGCGCTCGAGGTCGCCGAGGCCCGGCGCGCGCTGGCCGAGCGGGCGCGGACGCGCGGCCTCCTCGGGGCGGTGGCGGCGGCGGCCGGCGAGGCCGAGGCCGGGCCGGGAGCGGGGGCGGGCCCGGAGGGGGCGGCCGGCGGCCCCGAGGGCGCCGCGTCGACCGAGTCCACGGCGTTCGTCGCCGTCTCGCCCGCCATGCGCGAGGTCGTGTCGATCGTCGAGCGCGTCGCCCCGACCGAGGCGACCGTGCTCATCGAGGGCGAGACGGGCACCGGCAAGGAGGTCGTCGCGCGGACGATCCACGCCAGGAGCCCGCGCCGCGCCGGGCCCTTCATCGCCGTCAACTGCGGCGCCATCCCCGACACCCTGATCGAGGCCGAGCTCTTCGGCCACGTCCCGGGCGCGTTCACGGGCGCGACGGGCCGCAACCTCGGGCTCGTGCGGGCCGCCTCCGGCGGCACCCTCTTCCTCGACGAGGTGGGCGAGCTGACGCCGGCCGCGCAGGTGAAGCTGCTGCGCGTCCTCCAGGAGCGCGTGGTCGTGCCGGTCGGCTCGGCCGTCGAGACCCCGGTCGACGTGCGCGTCGTCGCGGCCACCAACCGCAGCCTCGACGCCGACGCCCAGACCGGCCGCTTCCGCCGCGACCTGCTCTTCCGCCTCGACATCGTGCGGATCCAGCTCCCGTCGCTGCGCCAGCGCCCGGAGGACCTGACGGCGCTCGCCGACCACCTCCTGGCCCGGATCGCCAGGCGCTACGGCCGGCCGGCGCTCGCGATCGAGACCGAGGCGGTCGATGCCCTGCGGCTCTACGCCTTCCCCGGCAACGTGCGCGAGCTCGAGAACATCCTCGAGCGGGCGGTCGCCCTCGGCGCCTCCGGCTCCCTCGGCTTCGAGGACCTGCCCCCCCACGTGCTCGCCCTGCCCTTCTCCCTCTCGAGCGCCGCCCCGCCGGGCGCCGCGCCGGGGGCCGCGACGACGACGGACTCCTCGAAGCCGGCGGCGGACGAGGCGCCGGCGCCCGCCCTGCCACCCTCGACGACGTCGCTCGCCGGCATCCCGACGCTCGAGCAGGCCGAGAAGACGCTGATCGCGGCGGCCCTGGAGGCGAGCGGCGGCAACCGGCGCGCGGCCGCCCGCGCCCTGGGCGTCAGCAGCAAGACCATCACCCGGAAAGCCAGGCGCTACGGGCTCTGACGGCCTCCCGGTGTAAGGACAACTTGTCCCGGAACCGGGCGAAAGCGGTACACTCGCGGCCCTCCTCGGGTGTCTGCCCGTTGGCTGCAACCACCTGCCAGCATGCACCTTGCAGCGATCGGCCCGCATCTTGCTACATCGCGGGCGGTGGGCCAAGGGCGTCTGGAGGATGTCATGCGGAAGGAGATCCCGGCTTCCAGCGGGGGGTTCACGCTCGTCGAGCTCATGATCGTGTGCGCGGCGATCACGATCGTGGCCGTCATCTCGATCCCGAACGTGATCGAGGCCCGCAAGAGCAGCAACGAGTCCACGGCCATCGCGGCGCTGCGCACGATCGCGAGCGCCCAGGCCATGTTCCGCGAGGGCGACAAGGACGGCGACGGGCTCGACTACGCCGACAACCTGGCCGACCTCGGGACGTACGGCCTCGTCGACCCGCCGCTCGCGAGCGGGACGCGGAACGGCTACGACTTCAGCATCGCGGCCGCCGACGGCTGGACCTGGTCGGCGAACGCCGATCCCGCCGTCCGGAGCAAGACGGGAGACCGGTCGTTCTTCATCGACGAGACCGGCGTCATCCGCTTCAACACCTCGGCCCCCGCGGGCCCCGCCGACCCCGAGATCGGGCTGTAGAGCGGTCCGCCACGAGGAGCAGCGGGCGCCGGCCGAACGGGAGGCCGGGTCAGGGGAGAACGTCAAGTCCCTCGATCCGGAAGTCCCCGTCGAGGGTCACGGCCTTCGTGAGCGCCAACCGGCGCATGAGGACGAACGAGCTGCAGTCCACGGAGCTGTACTTCCGGTCTTCTCGCGCCTTCATGAGCTCCCATGCGGCCATCTCGTCTTCGGCGGACAGGCGGACCAGGGTGACGTTCGCGGGGTCGAGCAGCTTCTCTCCCACCGCGACGGCCACCTCGTTTCGTGTCGAGTAGCGCAAGATCGTGACGGTCTCGGCGAAGACGAAGTTCGACGTGATGAGTCTCCTCCCGAAGCGCCGGATGGCCTCGCGCACGCGCTTGTGGCCCGGGTCCTTCCTGTTCGTGTAAGCGATCCGGGCCAGCTTTCGATCGGCGACGATCCCCTCGATCTCCGCGAGGCCGCCCTTCCTGGGCTTCCGTCCTCCAAGGAGCTCCCGGGTCAGCATCTCGCGCAGCAGGGCCGACGCGCTGCGCCCCTGCCGCTCCGACATCCTTCACCGCGACAACGGCGGCTCGGTCCCGACACTCACGGGCCCCGCGGCGGCGCCCCGCGCCTTGCCGGCCAGCCGCGACCACCAGCCGAGCCGCCAGCCCGCGACGGCGAGGGCGACGACGGCGACGCCGATCGCGATGGCGAGGGCGATCCGCCGCCTCTGGCCCTCGGGGCGCTCGATGTGACCGGCGAGGACGTCGGTGCGCACCTTCTTCGCGCCCTTCGGGAGGCGCGGCGTCCGCGTGAAGAGCCGCCCGAGACGGCGCGTCAGGCGCATGCGGCCGTTCACGGCCCAGCCGTTCGCCTCGAGGAGGAGCCCGAGGTCGCGCTTGCGGAGCCTGAGCCAGCCGAGGAAGGCGGCGGCGGCCGCGATCCCGCCGGCGAGGCTGGCGATCGCCGCCAGGGCGCCGAGCGGGTTCACCTTCGAGAGGGTCGAGATGATGAAGGCGAGCGCCGAGCCGAGCGCGGCGAGGAGCACGCCGCCCATGAGGACGACGTTGCTGATGCCGGCGCCCGGCGCCGCCGGGGCGGGCGCGGCGGCGGGCGGGCGGGCGCCCGGCGCCCCTGGAGGCGCCCCGGGAGCCGGAGGCGCCGCCGGGGCCGGCGCGGGGGCGGCGGGCGCGGCCGGCGCGCCGGGGGCAGCGGGGGCGCCGGGGGCGCCGGGGGCGCCGGGGGCGGGCGCCGCCCCCGCGGGCGGCGCATCCTTCGGACCCGTCCTGTCCTTGAGGGCCGCCTCCTCGCTCGTCAGCTTCGTCGACGCCAGGTCCTCGACCTTCTTCGAGATGAACGCCCAGGTCCGCTGGAACGGCGCCTTCACCGCCTCCCAGAGGCTGATCGAGCTCTCGACGACCTCGACGACCTCGGCGTCGAGGTCGCGGCCGTCGACGCCGAGGAAGATCCCGCGCTTGCCGGGCCGCAGCCGCCCACGCTCGCCGGCCGTCACGGGCGCGGCGACCTCGAAGGCGACGTTCCCCTCCCGGTCCGTCACCTTCGCGTAGACGAGGAACATGAGGCTCTCGGCCGCGACCTTCTTGTGGGCGTCGCGGTTCGTCACCTTGACGCTCAGCTCGAGGCGCCGCCCGTCGATCACGAGCGTGCCCATCTCGAAGAGCGAGCGCAGCTTCGGGTCGTAGAGGGCGGAGAAGTTGACGAAGTTGTTGACGAGCTCGACGAGCCAGCGCTGGTAGAGGATCAGCTTCTCGAGGCCCGCGACCTGCTGGACCTCGGCCGCGGCCGCCGCGTCGACGGCCATGAGGTCGCGGAGCTTCCCCGCCTCGGGCCCCTCGAGCGCCCGGTCGAGCCGCTCGGGCGCGAGCTTCTCGAACGGCTCCGGCGGCCGGCTCGCCCGCCAGGCGAAGTACGGCTCGAAGGCGGCCTTGACCCGACCCCAGCGCTCGCGCGTCAGCGGGGCGGCGGCGCCCGCGCCGGCCCCGTCGCCGAGCACGGGGACGAGGACGCGCGCCTTCAGCGCCTCGACCCGGACCCGGTAGAGCGGGTTCACCTCGCCGTCGAGGGGCAGCTCGCCGCTCGGGCGCGGCGGCGCGAGCGGCGCGGTCGCCAGGGTCCGCTCGATCGCCGCCGGGTCGTCGACCGGGAGCGCCTTCAGCCGGTCGTCGTCGAGCCTCAGCCGCTCCCTCGCCCGCTCCTCGAGGCGGACGAGGTCGCACTGGCGGAAGTACTGGTCGAGCTTCGGGTCGAGCTCCTGCACGAGCTCGGCGGTCGCCTCGGTGTCGGCGCCGAGCGGGCGGACGGCGGGCTCGTCGCCCGCCCGCTTCCACGCGCGGTAGGCGCGCCCCTTCTCGAGGAAGCGGTCGAGCTCGGCGCGCCCGACGCCCGGGCGCCCGCTCGCCTCGGGGACCCCGCCGAGGACGGCGATCACGTCGCGCGCGAGGTCGGCCGCGGCCGCGTCGGCGATCACCTCGGGCGGGACGACGCCGTCGCCGTTCGCGAGCGTGCTCACGTAGCTCGTGCGGAAGGCGCGCACCTGCTCGAGCCGGATCGTGGCCCGGTCCTCGGCGCCGATCTCGGCGAGGACGTGCTCGGCCGCCTTCCGGATCCGCGCCCCGCCCTCGTGGCCCGCGTCGATGTCGGCGAGGCGGAGGACGTCGGGCCGCTCGCCGAGGCGGCCCCGGTCCTTCAGGTGGCGGAACAGCCAGTCGCGGGCGGCGATCACGTGCGAGACGCGGATGCGCCCCTTCCCCTCGGCGTCGACGTACGCGAGGAAGGCCGGGTCGCAGCGCAGGTCGGCGACCGGCGCGCTCGTCGCCGCCCACCGCGCCGGGTCGAGGCGGTCGATGGCCCCGAGGTCGCGCTCGTCGCGGACGACGAGCTGGTACAGGCCGCCGAAGTTCCGGAAGACCATGGGGGTCGAGGTCAAGGCTTCTTCCTCCTCGCGAGCCCGATCGTCACCGTCCCGCCCGCCGTCCCCTCGGCCGCGGCCACGCGCGGCCTGAGGACGCGCACCCGTTTCTCGTCCGGGAAGCCCGCCTCGAGGAGCGCCCGCTCGACCGCGTCGAGGCGCGCGCGGGCGAGGGCGGTGCAGGCGGCGCGCGCCCGCCGCTCGGCCTGCCGCTCGGCGCCGTCCCGCTCCTGGTCGAGGAGGGGCCCGATGGCGCGCTCGAGCCCTCCGATCCGGTCCTCGAGCCGCCGGACCACGGCCATCGCGGCCGCCGCCCGCGCCTCGAGGCCGAGGATCGAGGCCGCCCGCGCGTCGGCGGCGACGTCGGCGCGCCGGGCCTGGAGCTCGTCGCGGCGGGCGCGCAGCCTCGTCATGAGGGCGCGGCGGTCGTCGCGCCCGGGGTTCGCGAGGAGCCGGGCGCGGGCGAGGTCCCCGCCGCCCAGGTCGTGGCGGACCTCGACGATGGCGTCGTCCTCGTCGCGGGCGCGCGCGACGATCCGCCCGAGGTCGGCGAGGTCCGCCGGGAGCGTCGCGTCGCCGGGGGCGAAGGCGAGCGTCGCCGGCGGCTCGGGCGCGGCGGGGCCGCTCATGAACGGCAGGTAGCCCGAGCCCGGGACGATCGAGATGATCCCCTTGCCGAGGTCGACGACCGAGCCGGCGGCCCGGAGCGGCACGGCGGCGAGCGCGTCGATGACGACGCCGCCGAGGGCGGAGACGATGGCGGCGGCGATCGCGGAGCGCGAGACGCCGCCCGCCGGCACCCGGACGGGAGGCGGCGACACGGTGATCGTCCCCTCGTCGTCCCTGAGCGCGAAGATCACGGCGTTGAGGGGCGCCGGCAGCTTCAGGACCCGCCGGAAGAAGCCGTTCTCGGCCTCGCTCAGGTCGAGGTCCGTGATCCGCGTCGTCGTGCGCAGCTCGAGGTTGCCGGCGTCGTCGAACAGCGCCGTCGCCTCGAGGTCGAGGACGCCGTCCCGGAGGTTCGAGCCCTTCGAGGCCGCGAGGCCGCCCAGGTTGGCGAGCTCGACGCCGGCGACGGAGACGATCACGGCCCCGGCGAGGTGCGGGGAGAGCGCGAGGTCGGCCTTGACGGTGATCTCGTCGAAGGCGCTCCGCAGCTCCATGACGGGCGCGGCGGCCTCGATGGCGCCGACCATCTCGCCCGCGTCGCCGATCATGCCGGTGACGAGCCCGACCCCCGGGATGCCCGCGTCGTCCCTGCGCTTCGGGAGCGACACGGTCCCGCCCTTGACGATCGCGCCGAAGCGGAAGGAGACGCGCTCCTCGAGGGCCCGGGTCGAGGCGTCGGCGATCTCGACCGTCAGGTACTCGATCGGCAGCAGGAACGGCGGCTCGACCGAGCGGTCGGCGTAGTCGAGGGCGCAGTCGACGATCGAGAGCTCGTCGACGCGGATCTCGGGGCGGCGCCGGGCGGGCACGGTCTCGAGGGCCGGGACGGGAGCGGGTGGGGACGCGGGCCCGGGGCCGGCTGCCGGCGCAGGCCCGGACGCCGGCGCGGCCGCGGCCGCGGGACCCGGCTCCGGCGGCGCCTTCAGGATGAGCCCGGCGACGTGGAGCCCCTCCTTGCTCTTCAGGATCCGCGCGGCCGGGTGCTCGATCGCGAACGAGCGGAGGTGGACATCGCCGGTCGCGGGGTCGACCTTCGTCGCCTCGACGTGGATCGAGGAGAGGCCGACGAGGACGGGGCCCTCCTCGCCGTTCCGGAGCTCGACGTCCGCGACCGACAGCTCCGCCCCGAAGGGCTTCGCGAGGTCGAGCTCGAGCGGGTCGCGGCGTCCGGGCTCGAGCGTGGCGGCGAGGCGCAGTCGGAAGCGGCCGTCCGTCAGCTCGCGGCCGTCGATCCCCGCGGCGAGCGCGGGGAGCAGCTCGGTCAGGCCGGCGCCGCGCAGCCCGTCGAGGGCGAGGCCGACGACGAGGGACGGCTCGGCGGCGAAGGGCGCGGCCTGGAGGTCGAGGCGCACGGACCGGACGAGCGGGGCGACGGACGCCGCGAGCGTCAGCGCGATCGGCGGGTTGGAGCCGGGATCCGGCCCGAGGAGCGCGACGGGCGAGGCGTTCCGGAAGCGGAGGTCGGAGACGACGAGCGGGGCCGAGCCGGGCCGCGAGCGATCGACGACGCGGATCGAGCGCACGCCGAGGTGGAGCTTCGCGATCGAGACGAGCGGCAGCTTGTCGCGCCTCGGTCGCCCGATCGCCGGTGCCTCTCCCCCGGTCCCCGCCCCCGCCGCCGTCCCCGCCCCGGCCCCCGCCACTACCCCTCCCCCGGCCCCCGTCCCGGTCCCCGCCCCTCCTGCCCCTGCCCCTCCCC
>Ga0187892_10002351_pt1 | contig 38400 bp, 29 predicted proteins | sample MA1701073metaG_FD_139345 | JGI IMG/M metagenome (GOLD analysis project Ga0187892, IMG submission 139345) | Bio-ooze microbial communities from a basaltic lava cave in the Kipuka Kanohina Cave System on the Island of Hawaii, USA - MA170107-3 metaG ... | reverse complement strand
GGAACGAGACGACAGGATAAGAACAAATTCGGAGAAACATCATGAAACAGAGGATCATCTTGGCGACCATCGTATGGGGGAGTGCTGTGTTGGCGGGTGGACCGCCGCCGGCCGGGGAGGGCGAGGCCGCCTATATCGTCGTCACCACGTGGAACGACGACTGCGACGGCAACACGTTGAGCACGCTGGATAACATGGTCGACGCGTGGTACGACGAGATCCGGAGCAGCGCCTTCTGGGTAGGAAGCAGCGCCCGGGTCAACGGCAGCATCGGCAACGACGACTTCGCCGACGAAGAGCTGTACGACTGGGGCGACGACCAGCAAGAAGGCAACCTGGACGGCGAAGACGCCATCATGATCGGCCTCCATGGGGGCGAACAGGAGGCCGATGGCACGAACGCCTGGTTCGGCGTCGTGCGGGTCGACAGCGGCGGGGGTGACGACGAGGACTGCTTCGCCGAACAGAATACGGCGCCTCAGGCCGCCGACAATGAAATTCTGCTTGATGGCGACGCGGAGTTTGTCCACCTCGTCTCCTGCCACAGCATGTGCGACGACAACCGCGCGGATTGGCGGGATAGTTACGACCGCGTGCACCTGATCACCGGCTTCCATGGCACTACGTGGTCAAGCTCCAGCCTCGTCGACGATTACGAAGACTTCGCCGCTGACGCGTTCGAGATGTCCATCGCCTCGGCTTGGCTTGACCAACTCTACAAGGAGGAAATCGGCTGCTATTGCGACACGCGCGTGGCGGGCATCTGCGTTGACTACGACTATTACGAAAACTGCCCCGTGGCCCAAGCCGGGGGCACGAGCGCGGCCAACGCCCGCGACCATCGCGACGAGGAAGAGTACGACAATGTGATGACCGACCCTGACGTGACGGATAATTGGGCTTGGACGTGGATGGGCGGTTGCAACCCCAAGAATGATCCGGCTCAGCCAGATTAAAGCAACTTTGAGGAGCGAAATCGATGAACACTTGCGAGACAAAGACAATGTCCTTCACGAAGGTAGTGGGTTTGCTTGGGGTGGTGTTTCTTGTGTCGCCGAATCTCACCCTGGCCGCCGTCTGCGGAGACACGGCCGTCGGCGACTGCTGTGAGCCCCATCCAACGCCAGGCTGCGAATACCCCTCGTGCTGCTCGGCCGTTTGCGCCGCACAGCCCTCGTGTTGCACGGCGGCCTGGGACGCAACGTGCGTGGCCATTGCTGATAATCTCTGCGGGTGTACGCCGCCGGGAGCGATGACCTTGAATGACTACCGTGATCTCGTGGACAAGACCCTTCCGCAGTTCGGTGGGAGCCTGCTGGGTGTCCCGCCGGGGCCGGATTGGCTTGCATCGACCAGCGTGAATAGCGTCGCGGCCTCCGTGCAGGACACTTCGCCGCCGTTTACCCAGATCATCCAGCAGGGGTGCAACAACCTCGTCACTGTGGGGCGCGACATGGGCCAAACGAAGTGGATCAAGATCGACCGCAACAAGGGCAAGGTTCGTTACGCCAATCGGCTGCGCCAGTTTGATTACGATACCTTCCCGCACACCGCGGTTCCGGAACCGACCGCGCAGATGCTGGCGTTTCAGACCTTCAACGCGCTCGGGCTGCCCGCCTCCGAAGCCGGGTCGCTCTTCATCCGGCCTGTCAAAGGTCAGGACCACAACAATATGACCGGCGATGGCCCGCCCTACGACCGCGAACGCATGGTCACCTCCTTGCGCCGGGTGAACGGGGTCCCGGTGTTGGAGTCCTTCGCCCGCGTGATTATCTCGAACACGGGACAGCACGCTCGACTATTGGTGCATTGGCCGCGGTTCCAAATGCCCACGGGCTTGGTGCTCCGCACGCGAACGGCGGTGGTGGACGACATCGCCCAGCGGATCATGAATGCCATGAATGGTGTTCCCGCGGAGCTGGGTCTCGGCATCGCTTATGCACGCTTCGGCCCCAACTACCTCCCCGTCGCACAGCTTAGCCTGGGCAGCGGCGGTGCGACCATCGGCATCGTCCAGCATGTCCCGCTTGTTCAAGTACCCGCGGATGCCGACGGGGACGGCCTGCCGGATACGATGGACAACTGTCCCGAGGATCCCAACCCTTGTCAGGAGGACAACGACATGGATGGCATAGGCAACCGTTGCGACAACTGCCCCTCAAACGCCAATCCGTCGCAGTCGGACTTCGATGGAGACGGTCACGGCGACGTCTGCGACGTGCCCGAGGGCGCTTGCTGTCTAACCGACGGAACCTGCGACGGGATGGTTGCGACTACTTGCGCGATCCTCGCTGGCGACTACAAGGGCAACGGCACGGCCTGTCAGGGGGACGCCGACTCCAATGGCATCGACGACGCCTGCGAATGCGCGTGTCAATTGTATGCCGACATTGCGCCGCCGGGCGGAGACTGCAACGTCGACGTGGGCGATGTTATTTGTGGCCTAGATTGCTTCGCCGGCGTGCCCCCCTGTGCTTCGGTGGGAGATATCTTCCCCTGCGGGGGCGACGGAAACTGCGATGTGGGCGACATATTGGCCGTGCTGGACTCGTTCGGTGGCGTCTACGCCTGCCCACATCCATGCCCGCCGTGAGGAACGTGTAAGAAGGCAGGCAGGCAGGCACGTGATCACGAAGGGGACGGGTGCGCATGGCGGCCGAAGGGCCGCCATGCCGTATGGGGGTTCCTTACAGTCCCGAAGCAGTTCCGTCGCCTTGGGACGGAAAAACAGTACTCTTCATCTCAGATTCGCCAGTGGGCCGGACGGCTTGGCGATGTTACAATAGTCAGGTTGGAATGTGTTGCCGAAAAGCCTGGGGCAAGCGGCCCTCCGGTAATCAATGCGGCAAGGGGAGGATTTCAGCGTGGCAAGAGTGCTGGGTTGGTGGATTGCGTTGGTGTTCGGCGTTTGGATCCTGACGGCCTGCAACCAGGCAGTCGCGCCGGGGGAGCCGATGGTCGAAGGGGATACTCCCATGGACGAGGAGACTCCCAGCGACGCCGACGGCGATCAGATACCCGAGTCGAAATTCGCGGTCTTCGATGATCCCGACACGGATTTCTCCACGTCGGATGTGCGCGATGTTGACGAAGAAATCGTGCGCTTTGACCGGGAGATGCTGGCCATCGTCTGGGCCGCCGACGAAACCTCGTTTGACGCAGGGATGTGGGACGTGAACGGAAACCTGCTGGCCGGCGGCTTCTTTTCCGTACGATTCGGGACCAAAGACGGTCAACGCCGGGCCTATTTCACGGAAACGGCCACGGCCACCATCTGCGACATTTTTGTCGAAAGCGGGTCGCTCCTGATCTTTCCAACGAGCGTGCCCGTGCCGCAGGAGTGATTCACTACGCATGGGGGGGTCGCTTCGTTTTGTGCTCTGCGCCCTTACGCTTGCCACGGTTTTCCAGCGAGCGAACGGGCATTGGAACGTTTTTCTCTACTCCCGCGCGGGAGCACCGCCCACCTATCGGGGCGGCGGCTGGTTAGCCGAGTGCTTCTTAAATATTCCCGACCCCTCGGCCGGAGACCTTATCCTTGCGGAGCGCCACGCGGCCTCCCGCCAACCGGACTTCACCTTTCGCACCGATTGGATTGACTTTCCCGCGGGGCCGATCGGCGTGGATCGTGACAGTCGCTTCGCCACCATGGGCGATTTCCTCGACGATTACATTTACGACGTATCCGATCCAGCCAAACTAGACGAACCGTTCGGCAGTTTCCTTTTGCGCTTTCGCGGCCTATTGAAGGTGACCTTCGAGGAAAACAACGACGATCTGATGATCCTGCCCGTTTGGGTCACGGTCGGTTGCAACGGCTATGACGGCTATCGAGCCCGGGTTGATGATGCCACCTTCCGTCTGTCGATCGTGAATCCGGACGATTCCTTCTATTGGGAGCATTTTTTCTTCCACGGGACGGGGCTGTTTCCCTTCGAGATTACGTACTACAACCGCTTCGATCCGGAAGGCACCTTGGGTTACGAACGGGCGGGGATCGAGGTTTATACGTGGCACGGGGGCGGGCTGCCCTGGCCGGCGGGAAAACGGCTGATACATCATCGGTTTGGCGATTCGACAGTGATCCCGCCGCGGGTGATCTACCACCCGGAAGACGTTCTGCCCATCGTGCGCGGCGATTACGATACGGATTCCGACTTTGATCTCCGCGACCTGCAATGGCTGCAAAACTGCTTCACCTTGGAGGCCAGCGAAGAGAAACCTCCCGTGGACATCCTCCCGGGTTGCGAGTGGATGGACTTGCAGCAGGATGCCGACATCGACCGTTATGATTTCCGCGAACTTTTTGCCCTTCTGACCGGGCCGCAATAGATCAAGAGGATGGGGAACAAGAAGCGAGTTGCTTTCCTATTTGCATGCGTCGCCATGCCGGTTGCGGCTTCCGATCCGCCTGCGGCGCACGCGCCGCTGGCTACTTCGCTGATCGACTTCTTTCAGGCCGGTTCGCAACCGAGCGGCGCCGTGGTTTACGACACATTCGTGGGAAGCGGTAACTGCAAGTTCTGCCATGCTCAGGACGGTGACACGGCTCTGGCCATCCATGGCCCGTGGCAAGGGAGCATGATGTCACAGTCGGCCCGCGACCCACTGTTTTATGCCTGCCTTACCATCGCCAATCAAGACGCGGCCTTTGCGGGCGACTTGTGCCTGCGCTGTCATACTCCCAGCGGCTGGATATCGGGCCGCTCCGAACCCACCGATGGATCGGCCCTGCTCGCGGTCGACCGCGACGGCGTGAACTGCAGCGTGTGCCACCGCATGGTGGATCCGGTATTCGAGCCGGGAGAAAGTCCACCGATCGATCAGTCTATTCTCGCCGCGATTCAGCCGTTGCCGTTGCAACCGGGAGGGGCGAACGTCGTGTTCGATCCCGAGGATCGCCGCCGCGGTCCATACGATTCGGTCACGAATCCGGGGCATCCCTGGCTGGCTTCGGGCTTCATGCGCAGCGCCGAACTTTGCGGCACCTGCCACGACGTCAGCAACCCGGCCTACTGGCGTCAGACCGATGGCACCTATCGGCTGACGCAGTTTGGTCGAGAACACCCCACGGGCAACAAATACGACATGTTTCCCCTGGAGCGCACCTACAGCGAGTGGCTGCACAGCGAGTTTGCTCGCCGCGGGGTCGATATGGGTGGCCGCTTTGGCGGCAGCCGTTCGGTTGTGCGGACGTGCCAGGACTGCCACATGCCAGTGGAGGCCGGCAAAGGATGCATGTTCGCCGGCGTTCGTGAAGACCTGGCGGCGCACGAATTCGCCGGCGGCAACACGTGGGTCCAGGACATGATTTGGAATCTCTATCCCAACGACGGCCTCGACGCCGGCCTGCTCGAAGCGGGTAAGGAACGGTCGCGGTCCATGTTGGAGCGGGCCTGCACGCTGGACGGCATCCAGCAGGGCAACCAACTGACTGTTCGAGTGCGCAACGAGACCGGGCACAAACTTCCCACGGGATACCCTGAGGGACGGCGGATGTGGATTCACCTGAGCATCCTTGACCAAACCCTCGCCGTTCTCGAAGAACGGGGCCGCTATGACGCCGTGGAAGCAGTACTGACAACCAATGACACTAAGGTCTATGAAATCCGCCTAGGGCTGGACGAAGCCGGGGCCGCGCTGACCGGACTGCCGGCCGGCGAAGGATTTCATTTCGCCGTGAATAACCGCATCTTCAAGGACAACCGCATTCCGCCCCGCGGCTTTGCCAATGCGGCCTATCGCGCGGCCCAGGCCATGCCCGTGGGAGCCACCTATGCCGATGGCCAGTTCTCGGATGACACCACCTTCCGGCTGCCCCAGGGCGCTTCGTTGGCCACTATCGATATCTACTACCAAACGGCCAGCCGCGAGTTCATTTCCTTCCTGCAGGATGAGAATCGGACCGATGCCAGGGGGAAGATTCTGTACGAACAATGGAACGAAACGGGCCGGTCCCCGCCGGTGCTCATGGCCTCGAAAACGATACACCTTCATCCGTTTGCGAGCGGCGACGCCGACGGTGACGGAGTGATCGGTCCGTTTGACTTTGCCCAGTGGATTGGGTGTTTTCAAGGGCCGAGCGGCGGTCTCGCCGTGCCCGGTTGTGAAATCTTCGATTTCGACTCCGACAATGACATCGACCTGTCCGATCTAGCTGCATTTCAGCAGTATTTCGGCGCCTCTTAGTTTATCGGACTATTCCGAATGTAACTAACCTATTTCAACCAATGTTCTTGTGGTTCGCTTCTAACCTTTCTCCATCGGCGGACGTCTAATAGAGTGGATTTGAAAAAGCGGAGTCCCGCGACCGATGGCGGAAACGTCGATCGTCGGACCTAAGAAGGAGATAAAAAGGATGATTACCCAATGGCTTACAAAATGGTCGCTCGGTTGCGCGATCGGTGCGTTGGGCCTCTTGGGTGCAACTGGCAGCGTGTCAGCGGGTGGTTCCTGCGGCTATCGGTCGGCGTATCACCGACCAGCGTACTACCGGCCGGCGTACCACCATCGTCATCACGGGTACTATCGCCCGGCGTATTACCACCATTACGCGCCGGCATGTTATCCCCGAAGTCATGCATATTACGAAGCGCCGGTTTATGTTAGCGCCCCAGCGTATGTCGAGCCGGCTTATTACGCACCGGTTTACCGAACCGCGTACGTGGCCCGGCCGTACTACCACGGAGGTTACTATCGCCCGTATTCTAGTTGCTATCCGTCCAACGGTGTGAGCTTCGGCTTTTCCACCGGTCCGTACGGACGATCTTTCGGGTTTTCGTACCGGCACTAACTTAACTAACTCCGACGATTTCCCGCACGGGCAAAGATGGTGGCCGGCCCTCCGTGGGCCGGTCGTCACTTTTGGCCTTTCTTCCTTCCCTCTGGCTTTTCGCTCCTGGATCTTATTCATAGAATCTCCCTCTCGCGGTTGGCGTAAGTGTCCTTCCGACGCTTTTTTGCGTTGCGTCAGGTCCACCCCCAGCCACGAAAAACGGAGCATAAGCCAACTTGATCACGTATAAGCAAGCCGGGGTCAGCCTGGGTGCCAAAACTCGTTGGGTCACCGCCATCAAAGCGGCGATGAAGAGCACCTATGGGCCGCGCGTCGTCGACCGCCGCCATGGCGGATTCGCGGGACTTTTTTGCCTGGACTTCGACGAACAAATCCTGCGTCGCAACTACCATCGGCCAGTGCTGGTCGGGTGCACCGACGGCGTGGGGACGAAAGTCCTGCTGGCCGTCAAGTTGAACCGGCTCTCCACCATCGGCATCGACCTCGTCGCCATGAACGTCAACGATCTGATCACGACCGGCGCGGAGCCGCTGTTCTTTCTCGATTACCTGGCCGTTCACAAACTCGATCCGGACCGGCTGCGCGAAGTGATCGCAGGCATCGCCGAAGGTTGCCGCGAGGCCGATTGCGCGCTGCTTGGCGGTGAGACGGCGGAAATGCCCGATCTCTATCGCCGCGGCGACCTGGACTTGGCCGGCTTCGCCGTGGGCGTCGTGGAACGAGGCCGGGTCATCGATGGCACGAACGTGCGGGTGGGCGATGCAGTGATCGGGCTGCCTTCCAGCGGTATTCACTCCAACGGCTATACGTTGGTGCATAAACTCATCGCCCAAGGCCGTTGCCGACTGGACAGAACCTACGACGGCCTAGGCGAGCCGCTTGGTGAAACCCTGCTGCGTCCCACTCGAATCTACGTCCGCGCGGTTCGCGCGGTATTCCAAGCCTACCCGGCTACGCGCGTGGTCACCGGCATGGCCCACATCACCGGCGGCGGATTGCACGAGAACATCGCTCGCGTGCTTCCGAAAAACTGCGACGCGATTTTGCGGCGCTCGGCCTGGCGGCCCCAGCCGATCTTTGAGTTGCTGCGTCGTTTGGGCACCTCCCGCGCCGAGATGTTCCGCGTCTTCAACATGGGTATCGGTTTCGTGCTGATTGCCCGGCGTCGATACCTGGCAGGTGTCATGGAGGCACTACAAGAATCCGGCGAACAACCCATCGAGCTGGGCCACGTCGCCCGCGGCACGCAAAGGGTGCGGATCCAGTAGAGCAGTTGCTCAGGTTGCCGGTGCCTCTACATCGCGATTGAGTACGCGCGTTGGCGTGCGCAAGCGGAGTGCCCATACGGAAGCTGAAGAGCACGGGCAAACGAAGTTTGGCCGTACCACTTCGTGCCATCGATGAACTCCGCGTTTCATTTTGCCAAATGACCACTAAAGTGCCTACACCCGGCACCTACCGGCCGCGGTAACCACGCAAACAATCGACGCCGGTTGGGGATCGAAATTGGTGGGCTGGCAACCCGGCCGGAAGCGGCTCGCTCAAACGCGCCTTAAGAGCGAATAGCCTCACGGGACCGCCCTATGCAAAAACGACTCGGTCGAGTCAGCCTACTCGATTCGTTCCAGAGTCACCTCGTTTCCGGGCAGCGTCACCTCAAGATCGCCGCTGGGCAGCTCCAGTTCCTGCGACAAACTTCCCGTGATGGTGTTATTATCTTCGCTTAGCGTGCCTTCGAGGATTCGGGCACCGCCCGCCGCCGGAATGCTGATGGTCACGGCGTCGCCTTCAACCTCCGTAGTGGTGGCCGCATCCACGTCGAGTGTGGCCATACCGCCCTCGGGTGCTTCCGCCGTGATTTGGGTGAGTTGCCCGTCCGCATCGAACGTGGCTTGAATATCGAACCCCTCCAAATCCCCCGGATCCGTCAAGGTAACCTGCCAAGTCCCTTCCAGCACCGCGGCTGGGTTCTCAGCCGTCGGGCACCCGGAAACCAAACAAACCAAAACGACGCATGCCACGATTCCAAAGACCCTCATTTGCATCTCCTGTGAGAACTCCGCGAGCTTTCGACGCCGCGCACGCCTTCTGCCCGCTTAACCCATGTCCAAAACTCCGGCAGTTCCCTGGCGGGATGCCTGCCAAAGTACAAGCGGGGATTCTTTGCTCAAGGCAGCCTCCCGTCAAGGTTGTGATTCCCACGGCCCCGACGGGTTTCTTGGGTGAGAACGGCAGGTGCCTGATCGGCGGCACTCCTTTGGTTCTCGTCACTTCGCTCGCGGGCCGTGATTTCCATTACCCTGGAGGCATCGGCGGCCACCTCGTTACATTTCCGTGACCGTCTTGTCTTTGTTCTCGACGCGGATCGTCCTGTTGACCTTGCCGGCGGGTTTGCACGGATTGTCGGAATCGCCGATGTAGCTCAGCGTCTTTTTGGCCTCATCCCATGTGCCCTCCATGTGGTCGATGCCTGTAACCGAGCGTATCAATCCATGCCGACACGTGCTTTTTCTTCATGTTTTCATAACCGTGCCAGCCAACCCGCAGACTCCCGGGTTCATCATTCTTCGATGCCGGAAGGCCGGTCGGCCGGGCATATGCCGAAGACGTTTTTGGCGACTGCATCGGGAAGGCCCTGGCCCTGCTGCCGCATGACCACCAGCTTCGCCCCCACCTTGAGGAATGGAGCAAGGAGCCGGCCGGGAAGCGCATCGTTTGGGATGCCTTCTTTGCGTATCCGGCGGGCGTTGAGTGGAGCGATCGTGCCCCGGCCCGCGCACTCCTAGAAGGGAGAGGGTTCGTCGGCTTAGTCATCGGCCAATTCCTGTTTGGACACGTTGCGCCGCGTCGATAGGAAGATAGATGAGATTTGGCATCCTCACGAGCGTCGAGACGCGACACCAGTTTTTTGTTCGAGCGCTGTGCGAGCATTTTGACGTGGCGGCCGTCGGATACGAACAGACCGGCTACTCGCCCGCGACGATCCTGCCGAATGAGCTTAGGCCCGATGAAGTTTGCGTTGTTAAAGAGCACTTTGCCGAGCGGGCGCGGCAGGAGGAACGGTATCTTGGAGCCACGAGGCCATCCTTGGCACGCGGCGAACGCTCCCTGGACACACCGCCGCCGCTGCGCGGCGGGGAGCGAAGCTCCCCCGGCTACGCCGGGCGGTGTGTCAAGGGCAAGGACCACGGAGGCACGGAGGGAAGGGACGGAGGGACGAAGGCACGAAGCGACGCGTTGCGCAATTCAATCCCACACGGCGCGCTCAACTCTGATGCGACGCTAGAGTTTCTCGAATCGGCCGGAGTCGAGACGCTTGTCGTGTATGGCACGAACCTGATCAAAGAACCGCTACTCGAACATTTCGGGGGGCGGATCGTCAATATGCACTTGGGCCTTTCGCCCTACTATCGTGGAACGGCCACCAACTTTTACCCGCTTCTCAACGAAGAGCCGGAGTATGTCGGGGCCACGATCCATCTGATTGACTCGGGCATCGATAGCGGGCCGATCTTTCGGCACGCCCGCCCGGTGATTGTTGCCGGCGACCGGCCGCACACCATCGGCTGCAAAGCCATTCTGGCGGGAATAGAGGCCATGATCGCCGTACTTCGAGAATTCGAAAGCGGCCAAATCGAGCCCGTGCCGCAATGGAAGGTGCCCAATGCCCGCCTCTACTTGCGCCGGGACTATCATCCTCGTCAAGTCGTTGAGCTGTACCGAAAACTAGATGGAGGCTTGATCTCGCGATACGTCGAGCGCGCTGACCGCGTCAGAAACCGCTTCCGCCTTTTGGAATCGGCTTCTCGTCCCCTGGTGGGAGTGTGACGAGCCAGCCCACGGTCGCAAAGCGATACCCGGCCGCTCCACGAATGGTGATGCCGCAGGTGGGAAGCGGATGCAAGCGGGCACTCCTCACCTGTGGGCGTGTAACTCGCCCTGCGTCCTTACAGACTTGGCTGACGAAAAATCGGCCTAGCGCCCGCGAGTGGCCATGTAACACGGCCGGCAGTATACTGGACGGTTGCCCTTGGGCATGAACGGAACCTGCGTTTCCTGCCCACACGCGGCGCAGACGGCCGGATAAAGCTCCCGAGCGGCGCGGTCTTCGCCGCCGCCGCCGCCGCCATACGATCCACGTGAACCGGAGGAGGAACGCGATTCCGAGCCTGGACCCCCGCGTCGTTTTCGCTCCCGGCAAGTCGGGCAGCGCTTGGGTTCATTGGTGAAGCCTCGCTGAAGGTACCTTTCCTGATCGGCGGCCGAATGGACGAATTCACTTCCGCAGTCCGCGCACACGAGGTTCTTGTCTACCAGAGTCATGGGTAAAGCTGATTCCTTTTGGGGAAGCCCGGCGAAACGCCTGAGGGGGTCCACTGGCCACGCGGCCAAGAAAGTCCGATAGGACACTCCTGAGGATGATCGGCGGTTCAACCCTTTCTACTACCAATGCCATTAGACGTGATGCCGCCGTAGTTGTCAAGCCTTCCGGGCCAATTTCGCCGCCCCGGCCCCAAGGGGCAGTTCTTCTCGGGCGGGTGGGGGGATTTTAAAGAAGGTCAGAAGGACAAGTGGGAGCGTTGTCCAGAGCAGCCACGTTACCCGAAGATGGTTCCGCGCAGCCGCGAAGATCCGTCGAAGCAACCGGGGATGGTGCGTAAGAACGGCCATTGACCGGCACTGCGCCGGGAGGGATTCGAACCCCCGACCATCGGATTAGAAATCCGATGCTCTGTCCAGCTGAGCTACCGGCGCGCTGGTGGCCGGACATTGTAGTTTCCGATTGCGTCGGATGCAACGACGTGCAGGAAACGCCGTGATTTCCAGGTCTCTTGGAGTGTCGAATCGTTGGCACTCGTCGCAAAAGTGCGAGCCGATGCAAGCCGCACCGGTCCCGATGCAGGCCGTCTCGGTAACACTTTCCCCTCAGGGAGCATTAAGTCAGCGACTCCCCGAGCGGTGTCGCTGCAGCCGTGGATCAAAACGGCGACGGTGTACCCGATGAGTGCCAGAACCCGTGTGACGTTAATCCAAGCAACTGCACGCCGTTGAATCCGCCGCCTCCGAAAGGACCACCGCTGGAACAGTAAGGGTACTCACTCCGCGCTGTTTCCGCAAATGGGGCAGTGGAGCGACCCTTGGTCTTCTATCGGGGCGATCCAGCGGCCTTGGCAGGTTTGGGAATAGCATCGGCGGGCTTGAAGGCCCGTGGCCTTTTCGCAATTGGGGCATGCAACGGGGAAGCCCCGGAAACCAAACTTGCGATGAATCACAAAATGGTGGCCGCAATCGGGGTTCACGCACACGACGTGGTAGTCGGCCGTGGTGGCCGCGGGCCGAGCGGTGACGGGAGGCGGCGGGACGATCATACCCGTTAGCTTCACCGCAACCAGCGCCAGGATCAGACCCCCCAGTCCGTAGCTGGCGAATCTCACGGCGGGCGTTTCCCAAATGAGAACCGGCTCCTCGCGGACCGCGTCCAGCCATTCTTGGAATCGGCGTTTGGCGACGGGCCATTGCCGGCGAAGCAAAAGCAGCCATTCGACGAGGCGATTCGGGTTCTCTTGGGCCATGTTTGCGGCCGACCTAGGATTGCGAGCTCTGCCCGACCGAAAGCACGCGGTTCTTGCCGGCGCGCTTCGCGGCTCGGAGTGTCGCATCGGCCCCGGCCAAGAGCGCGGGCAACGACGTGCCATCCCAAGGATAAGTGGCCAGGCCGCCGCTGATGGTCAAGCTGGCGTCCGATTGTGGAGGTAAGTGGGTGAGCCTTTGGGACCGCAGGGCCTCGCGAAACCGTTCCAAGACTTCCAGGGCACTTTCCAGCTGTCTTGATCCCGGGATGCGCGGACCTTCGGGATCCCAGAAGACGACGGCGAATTCGTCGCCTCCATAGCGAGTAACCACATCTTGTTCGCGGCAGTTCTTGCGGAACAAGTCGCCGGTGAGTCGGAGGATCTCATCGCCGGCCGCATAGCCGAACGAGTCGTTGTAGCTCTTGAAGTTGTCGATGTCGAAAAGCAGCAGCGTGACGGGAAACCGTTCTTGGGCGGACTGGGCGAGAATCGCTCGCATCCGCTCTTGGAGGAACCGACGATTGGGCAGGCCGGTGCAATCGTCGGTCATGGCCAGACGGCGCCATTGCCGTTGAGTCGAGGCCGCCTGCAAAACATGGGCGATCAGCTCGGCATACCCTTCCAACCGGGCGGCGTCCAAGGCTGTGTACGCCGCCTCTTGTCGTTCACTGAGGCAAATAGAGCCAATGCCTTTGTCGCCCGAACTAAGCCGTGCCGTCAGCACCGGCTTGAAAGCTCCATCGCCAACGGCGGCCACTCCGCCGTCTACAGCGATGCGGGCGCCACGGGCGTGAAGCGCACCTTGGACCATGGAAACCAATTGATCGAGCAACTCGCTGGGCCTGCGTGAAATAGCGGCCACTGCCGTGGCCAGCCCTGCCAGTTCCGGAGCCGAAACGGCCTCGCCACGGTCTTCCGCACGGGTGGGTGACGGAATGCCGCCGGTGAACCCAAGAGCCGCATCGAGCTCCGACTCCTCAAGAGGATACAGCACGTAATCATCCGCCCCGCTGGGAACCGTCCGCCGAGCGATCGGCTCCTGCTCGGGGGGACAGCAGAGAATGAGCTTGGCCTGGGGACCGGCCGCCTCGCGCAATCCGGCCACGGCGTTTGAAAACTGGCCCATCTCCGGATCGATGCCCGCCACGACCACCTGAGGCGCCTGGCGACATACTTCCGAAATGGCCGATAGATAATTATCAGTTCCGACGATCTTCCAATCGGAATACCGGCGCCGCAGATCATCGGCAAGGCGCGGATAGGCCGATCGGGCCGCTACGACAACCATGCGGTCGGCATCGCCCAAGGCAAAGACGGATTCCACCGCGGAAATCATGGCCGGACATGCCCCCCCGGCGCTAGGTCTTCATCATCGCCCAAGAGGGCTTGCAGTTCCTCCGGCGTGAGCAGCGGTTCATAAGAGGCGGGTTTTGGCGTGACTGGTTTGTCGGCGGCGGCTGCTTCCGGCAACGGCGCATCCTGTTGACCCGGTGGTGTTCGCACCGGGCCGACCCCATACCGTTGCCAGGGAACTCGCACTGTCGCCTCCTCGCCGTCATGACCCTGCGAGGAACTTTGGCTTGCGCGTTGGCCTGGCTCGGTCCATGTTTCCGATTCCGCATCGCTTTTTGCCGGCGCCGCGCATGACTCATCGCTGGACCGAATCAACTTGCGCCGGATTTCGTCTGCGTTCTTAACGAGAGAGTGGATGCTTTGGTCATTGAATGGCCCCGCGGCACCAAGCCCAACGGCCTGCTTGATCTTGGAATCGGAGTGTTCGTTGCCGTATGCATAAATCGGCAGATCTCGGCATAAGCGGCTCGCGACGGAGAAAAACTGCATTTCCAACGGACCCAAAGAGTCGACGCAAACCACGGCCGCCAAGTATTTTCCCCGCTCGGCAATTCCGAGGCGCGCCAGGCCACGATAAACGTCGCCGCAGCAATCGAGACGCACTCCCGCGGATGACAGGGAATCGTTGATGGCTTTGGTGTCGAGAGCGTTTTGGGTTACGGCCTGGCCGATGAGCATGACTTGCAAGTCGTTCATGGTGACTCTCGAACGGGCTTCCTCGACGCGAAGGCCGGCTTCTTTCTCTGTTGTCACTCTAGTCGATTTGAGGCCCCCGGTCAACGTGGCCTTGGCCTACAATGACCCCTCGAAACCCCCTCGCCAAGGAAGCGGTTTCCAACCATCTGTTCGAATGGATCGAAAGGCCGGACTGGCCGATGGAGTCTACGTGCGGTACGATAGGTCCTTAAATCCTCGGGAGCTTTTGACTTGATGATTACGGTTGAAGAAGAACTCTTGTCCCAGGCCGAGAACGGCCTGAAGAAATACCTTGCCGCCCAGCGCGATCAGGGCCGCATCACCGGCAACTATTACGAGGAAGCGGTTGCCAGGACGCTGCCAAACCTTCGCAAATGGCTCTTCGCGGGCGAACTTGACGCCATTTCGCCCAACTTGCGAGCCGGCCTGTGCAAGGCGATCGAGGCCCGGAAATGGGAGGAGCTGACCAATGCCTTTTCGCGAGACGTGAGCTTCGGCACCGGGGGCATCCGGGAGAAAATGGGTTCGCGGCGGGAAGAGATCCTGCGGCTCAAGGAAGAGGGCATTCACGCCCCGATCATCAAAGGCCCCAACACCATCAATGATGTGACCCTGCTGCTGACCTCCGCGGGGGTCGCTCAGTTTGGGCTGGCGCGGAAGCCCGCCTTAAAGAGCGTGGTGGTCGGTTTCGACAGCCGCATCCGGGGGGCCGATTTCGCCCGGCTGATCGCTCGGCTGTTTCTGGCCTACGGATACACCGTCTATCTATTCGACGAGGCTTGTCTATATCCCAGCGTGACCTTCGCCGTGCCCATGTTGAAGGCGGACATCGGCGTGTTCATTTCCGCCAGCCACAACGATTTCCGCTACAACGGCTTCAAGCTTTCTTGCCAGAACGGGTCGCAGTTTGATCCCGCCGAGCGGGACGTCCTGTACAAGGACTACATCACCAAAGTCCAGTTCAAGGATATCAAGCTGATCCCTCTGGCGGACGCGCGGGGGGACCGGCTTTGGTTTTTGGGGGGCGTTCGCGGGAGCCAGAACCGAACCGTGAAAGATGGACCGCACGCGGGCCTGCCCCTGTCCGATCCGCTGCCGGATGCCAAGCAGCTTTACGTAGGCCGCGAAGACTACATTCTCGACCTGCACACGATGCACGCCGAGCATGTGAAGTCGTTTCTCTTGCGTGGCGAGATGATCTCCAAGGCCAAGCGGCCTCTGTCGATCGGCTACTGCGCCTTTAACGGATCGGGTCGGAAACTGGTGCCGCGTTTGCTGACCGAAATCGGCCTCAAGGACGTGAAGCGGATTATGAAGTTGGATCCGCTGGACGGGATGTTTCCGCACTTTTGTAGCGATCCGGGTAAGGAGCAACAGCCCGATCCGGGCGACTGGCGGGCGGCCGACATCGCCGTGAACGCTTTCAAGGAAGAATATGGGCCTTCGGACTGGCAGGCCGTCGACTTGATCATCGGGACCGATCCCGACGCCGACCGTTGCGGCACGATCGTTAAGGTGCCTCCGGCCCAGCGGCCGGCCTATACGCATGCGGGCACGGGAGAACATCGCGATTACGCGTTGATTTCCGCGGATGAGGCTTGGTCGCTAATCCTCTGGTATCGCCTCACCCACGAAGCGGATCGGTTCGGCGCCGTTATGGACGCGGACAAGAAGTTCATCACTCTTTCGCATACAACGACCGACCTGCTAGCCCGCATCGCACGGAAGTTCGGCCTAGGGGTGCTCAAAACCTGGGTGGGGTTCGCCCAATTGGCCGCGGGGACACGAGCCATCTGGGATTTGCACGAAGGGAAAGACACCAACGGCATCACCCGCGGTGGCCGCTTGCCCAAGTACGACGAGGGGCGGCTTCATCCAGACGAGAGAGTCTGCAATCGCACCATCCACTCCTGGGAAGCGATGGATGATCGCCGCCGGTGCATCAACGTGGCCGCTTTGGAGCAGAGCAACGGCTTCTCGCTTCTGGGCGATGTCCCGCCGGACGAACGATCCTTAGGCCACGGCGGTCACGTTCGCGACAAAGACGGCACCTTTGCCGCCCTGCTGGTGGCCGAATTGGCCGCCTATGCAAAAGAACAGAGCACCAACGTGCTCGACCTTCTGGACGAGAAACTGTATCTCGATCCTGCCCTTGGGCTTTTCGTAACCCATTATGAACCCGACCCCATGGACGGGGAGTATGAAGGTCTGGCGGGTTACACCAAGAAGCGTCGCATCCTGGACAAGGCCGAGCAGCTCTTTGTCGATTGGGATCGCGAGCCGTTTTTGCTTGGCGGACGGCGAGTGATCGGAGCCACGGCCTACCGCACGGGCAAGTACGACGCCATCAACTGGCCGGGCTTCCCGGACGAGGGCTACCGGTTTTTCTTTGACGACCAGCGGCTGTCCCATCTGACCATCCGGCCGTCGGGGACCTCCAATGCCCTGCGCTTCCACGTCCAGCTTTTTGGCGGTTTCCCATCGCGCGGAGAGTTGATCCCGCGTAAGGCGGAACTTCGGACAATGGCCACGCAAGTCGTGGCCGATATCCGCCAGCGGATTGGGGCTCTGGTGTAACCCGGGATTGCAGTGCCGTTATCCTCTCCAATGAAGGCGCTTGATGGCGTAATCATTGGATTTGATCTGGATAATACACTCCTCGATCCACCCGGCGTAGCCTATCAAAACACAGTCGCCAAGTTTATGGCTCGACGGGATCTTCCGCTGCCCATAAGCGAGGCCCTAGCAGCGTATGAAGATCTGCGTGCGAAAGGGGAGGCCCTTATTCGGCTCGGCCCCAGGAACCCGAGCCATGATCGCGGCAATGCCGAGGCACTTGCCGTCTTGTGCCTAACGCGCAACGTCGGGTCCAAAGTGAATCTTGCCCTTGGAATCGATGGGGATAAGGCTCATGGCTACGGGATTTGTCTCCAGCAACTGGCCGAGCTGGACCGGCGGACGCACGAAGGCTCGACGATTGAGCGGCTGACGGCGGAGTTGAAGGTTCGAGCGTTCTGCTCGTCTGATTCAAGGGCCGTCTCGCTCCGACAAGAAGTGAAACGGGTCAGCTTGTTGCCGTGGATCGTGGAGTGGGCCGAGCAATACGCTGTCATTGAGCGGGAACAACCCGTGGAGGATCTACGACCGTTCCTCGGAGAGCTCGCGAATCGCGGTGCAACGCCGGCGGTGATTTCAGATGGTCTTAGCGCTGTTCAGAGTGAAAAACTGGATCGTCTTGGATTAAGCCCATTCTTTGCCGGGCGTGTACTGATCAGCGAGGCCGCGGCGTCGATTCCGGGCATTCACGAGCTTGACCGGCATCTCGCGGAATTGCTGAATCACCAACTTTCGTCCAAGCGTTCGGCATACGATCCTGAGATCATCATGCTTTGGACGTTTCATTGCTGGATCGACGCCTGGCGCTGGAAAACAGCGAGCTTCTATGCTCGTTGTCTCCACGCGATTCAGAAAGACCCACAACGCTGCGAGGCGGCGCTCGGTCAATTTACCGTCATTCCTCAAGAGAATTGGGATCCTCTTCGGTTCGTCATGGTCGGCGATCGTTATGATCGCGACGTTCGCCAGCTCATTGAATTGCTCGGGCCCAACGCGGGCATGAGAATCCGTTTGCGGTCGGGCAAATACGCGCACTTGCATTCCCACGACACGCTGGCCCCCCATTGGCGGCCCGACCGAGTTTTCGATGATTGGCCGTCTTTGGCCGCCTTTCTTTCGAGCGAGCTGACGTGCGAGTCCGTGCCGCCCATCACGGCGGCTCCGCCCATTGTTCGCCCCGCGGATTTCCGAGCGGACTATATTCGCGCCGGTCTCGACAGTCCGCTCGAAGCCGTGCGACTGGTGGCTAATGTGCTCGCCAGGGCGCACCATGGCGGTGACAATCTCCTCCCCTGTGGCGCCCGCGTGCCGTCCCTCCCCTTTTCAGACACGCTCCAAGACCGCTAGAGTGATGACGCAATGGCTGGACTGATGTTCGTCGCCTTCGGCGCTTCCTTTTTGATTTGCCTCGCGGCCACTTATCTGGTCCGCCGCGTCTCGCTCCGATTAGGTTTCGTCGATCGTCCCGGAGGTCACAAAACGCACAAGGCTTCGGTGGCCCTGGGCGGCGGAATCGCGCTGACCCTGGCCATTTGCGGGCCTGTGTTGCTGGGAACGCTGGCCGCGTGGCTGCATCACCGAGCCTACACGTCGGTGCCATTGCCTGACATTCTGCGGCCCCATATGAGTGGGATCGCCTCCAAGTTGCCGTCCGTGCTGGCCATTGTTGCGGGGGCCGTGGTCCTTCATGTCGTGGGTCTCATCGACGATTGCAAACCCCTCGGTCCTTGGCTGAAATTGATCGTCCAAGCTGCTGTAGCGTTGTTCATCTGCGGTCCGGTCGGGGTTCGCGCGATCGAGGTCTTGCCTCCGGCTGGCTCGGTGATCGTCACGGCGCTTTGGATGGTGCTGGTAACCAACGCCTTCAATTTTTTGGACAATATGGACGGCCTTAGTGCGGGTGTGGCAGCTACCGCCGCCGCCATCTTCGCCATCGCCGCCGCAAGCACCGGACAGATTTTTGTTCCGGTCATGGCCTGGGTGATGGTGGGTGCCCTGGCCGCGTTTTTGTGCTTTAATTTCGCGCCCGCGAGCATATTCATGGGCGACGCCGGCAGCTTGGTGATTGGCTATTGGATGGCCGTCATCACGGTGTTGACCACGTTTTACGACCCCGCCCGCAATCTCACACCCCTAGGCGTTTTCGTGCCGGTGCTGGTGCTGGCAGTCCCCTGCTATGATGTCTTGAGCGTGGTGCTCCACCGGCTGCGGCAGGGCGAAAGCCCTTTTCGAGGGGACCGCCGCCACTTCTCGCATCGATTGGTCCAGAATGGGTTGTCGCAGCGTGGAGCCGTACTAACCATCTACCTCGCAACGGCGGCGACGGGTTTGCCCGCCATCGTGCTGCCGCGAGTCGATTGGGGACTGGCCCTACTTCTGGTGGGCCAATGCGCTTGCGTAGTCATCATGATCGCGATCCTGGAGCATGTCCCCCGAGCCCGCCCATCGAAAGATCGGCCGGGAGCGGCTTGAGCCGTTGACATTTGGGCGATCCTCAGTATCATGGAGAATCAGCTTTGTTCAATCCTATTGACCTGCTGTCGTGATTTGGCGCATGCTCGTGCCATGGCGCGCAAGTGTGTGCCTGGACCGGCGGGTCAAGGGAAACGGAGGGAATAGCGCGATGAGTACCAGAAAGTCTCGAAGTAGTCCGGCGGTAGTCTCATTGATTTCGCTTGCCTTCGGCAACGCATCATACGCCACGTGGTCGATCTGCATTGCGGACAACAATACCAAACAGATCGCACTCGGTACGGTGACCTGCGTGCAGAATCTCGATCTGTTGGCATTGCTTCCCGTGGTGGTGGTCGGCAAGGGGGTGGGCGCCGCACAGGCTCAGGCCGATACGAGCGGGGTGCGCCGGCTGGTGATTTTTAATGGTCTTATGGCGGGTACGGACCCGGCGGTGATCCTCGCCGACCTGGTCGATCCGTCCCACGATGGCTTCTATTTGTTCAGGCAATACGGCATTGTCGACACACAGGGCCGCGCTGTGACGTATACGGGCGCCAACACCCTACAATGGTCGGGCGGCCTCACCGGCCCCCAAGGAACCATGTATTACGCCATTCAAGGGAACATCTTGTCCGGCAGTTGCGTCGTACCCGCCATCGAACAGGCGATCTTGAACACCATTGGCGATGTTCCTGCCAAGCTCATGGCCGGCATGCAGGCAGCCCGGCAAGCCGGAGGCGACGGGCGTTGCTCCTGTCCGGGAGGAACGGCACCGTGCGCACCGTGCCCGCCGTCGTCTTTCACCAAATCCGGCCACATCGGAGGAATGATCGTTGCCCGCGTTGGCGACACGGATGACTCCGTGTGCAACGCCCAAGGTTGTGCCGATGGGAATTACTTCATGAGGCTCAACGTGCGCAATCAAGTAGTCGCCGACCCTGACCCGGTGGATCAACTGCAGATTCTGTACGATACCTGGCGAGCGGCTCTGGCCGGCCGGCCGGATGCCGTTCAGTCGACGGCCGACATGTCCACCGACACGCTCTCGCCCAAGGAGCCGGACACGGCCACGCTGACCATCACTCTCCGCGATATCAACGGTGGGCCGGTCACGGCCACGATTCAATCGGTCCAGGTCGTGCATGCCCCGGGCAGCACGGGCAGCTCGCCGATCGGCCCAGTGGTCGACAACGGCGACGACACCTACACCGTTGTCATCGGCCCCCCGAGCACCTTTGGTCTCGACCGGTTCCGCATTACGGTCAATGACGGAATTCGGCCGGTGGTGCTCATGCCCGACCCCACACTGCTCTATCCCGCCACGCCCCTGCCTGCCATTTCGTACGGCGGATTCGGGCTGGCCGCGACGCTGGTCCTGGCCGCCGCGGGGTTTATCTTCACCAAGCGGCTGTTCAGAACGCCCTAGAAAACTACTTCGGATTTGTCGTCGACCATCTCACTTGGGCGGTTGAAGTTGATGATGGCACCGCCTGCCGCGGGAGACGGGTCAGGCTTGACCGCTTCCAGGCGCTCCACAAAGTCGGCCACGATCCACTCGGGCGTCGAGGCCCCGGCGGTGACGCCGGCGATGGATTTGCCCGCGACCATGGCGGGCTCGAATTGGTCCCACGTTTCCAGGTGAAAAGTGTCGCATCCTGTCTCCAGGCAGAGTCGGACCATCTCCCGGGTATTGGCCGAGTGCAAACCTCCCAGGACGAACATCACCTCGACTTCGCGAGCCAAAGCCACGGCGGCCTCCTGGCGGTGCACGACTTCGAGGCATAGCGTGTTGATGATCTTCACTTCCCTGTAGGGCCGCTTGAGGATCTCCGCCACCATCTCGGCCACGTGCTCCGGAGCGTGCGTTGTTTGGGCGACAATGCCCAGGCGCTCGCGGTAGGGCAGCGCCTCGTCGAGGTCCGTGCTTTTGTCGATCACGGTGACATTGGGCGCATAACCGACGACGCCCTTGACCTCGGGGTGGTTGGGGTCGCCGATGAGCACGACGTGGTAGCCTTCGTCGTGCAGTTGCGTGACGGCCTGCTGGGCCTTTTTGACCAAAATGCAGGTTGCATCGACAACTTGCAGATTCCTTTCGGCCAGCCGCTGCATCGTGCCCGGCGAAACGCCGTGGGCACGAAGCAAAACGACCTTGGAAGGATCAACGCTTTCGAGGTCGCCCGATTGGTCGAGGCCCTGGTCTTCGAGCTTGCTCACGACTTGCTGGTTGTGCACCACCGGTCCGAGGGCTACGACCCGGCCGAGACCATATTGGGCAACGGCGGCCTCGGCCATCTCCACGGCGTCCTCCACGCCAAAGCAAAAACCCCGCGATTGAGCAAGCTTGACGATCATATTCGGTGCACCGTTACGGAATGATATCGAGTGCCGTGCGCCTGTACAGGCGGTAAGGCATCGCGCATAAATAACTGTTGAGACAGGTGTCGGGATTGTCGCACTCCGTATCGGCCAAACTGCCGCAGGGCGAGCCATTCGGCCGATTCTGGGTCAGGCAGGCACCCGCGCCGCCGTTGGCAGTCGGATCACAGAACGCCAAGACACAATCCGACCCCCCGGGACAAACCGGCGGCGTACCCGGTTGACACGTACCTGTTGCCAAATTGACCGTTTCCGCCCCGTTGCAGAACTGGCTATCGTCGCAACATTCGTCGAAATCGGGTTCACAAAAGGCCGAGCCGCAGGTCGCACCGAACTGGCCGATGTGCGCGCCCGGATGCAGGAGATCGCAGCAGTAAGGGTTGACTCCGTCGTCGAGGCAGAGGAAACAGTCGCAGCACGTGGGTGATCTGCGCTACTTCTTCGCCGCGGCGCGGTCGCGGTCGTTGCCTTCGCGGGTCTGGGCGACGATTTCTTCCTGCACACTGGCCGGCGTCCGGCGGTAGCAGGCGAATTCCATGGAGAAGTTCGCTCGGCCTTGGGTCATAGATCGTAGATCGGTGGAGTAGCCGAACATCTTGGACAGCGGCACCTCGGCGGTCAGCACGACGGCCGGACCCTTCAGCTCGCTGTTGGTGATGAGGCCCCGTCGTGAGGCCAGATCGCCACTGACGCTGCCCTGAAACTCCGTCGGAACTTCGACTTCCACTCTCATGATTGGTTCGAGCAGCACGGGCTTGGCCTCGCGCATCGCCTGGCGAAAGGCCGCACGGGCGCAAAGCTGGAAGGCCAAGTCCGACGAATCCACCGCGTGGGACGAACCGTCCTCCAAGACCATCTTCACGCCGACGACTTCATAGCCGGCCAGCGGGCCTTTGGGCCGGGCCATTTGAAAACCTTTGTCCACCGAGGGAATGAATTCCGTGGGAACGCGCCCTCCGGTCACTTTGTTCTCGAACTCGTACTCGTTCTCGCCGGAGTATTCCATGGGCATGAGCCGGCCGACGACGTGCGCGTATTGGCCGGCGCCGCCGGTTTGCTTCTTATGTTTGTAACTGAACGGGGTCTCGGCCGTGGGGGCCTCACGGTACTGGACCTTGGGCTTGCCCACGACGACGCTGGCCTTGTACTCCCGCCGCATGCGCTCGACGTAGACTTCCAGGTGCAGCTCACCCATGCCGGACAGGATGGTCTGGCCCGTTTCTTCGTCGAAATGCGTGTGGAAGGTCGGGTCTTCCTTGACGAAGCGATTGAGGGCTTTGGAAATCGCGTCGCGGTCCGCGGTGCGCTCCGGCTCGATGGCGATGGAAATCACCGGCTCCGGACAATGAATGCATTCCAGCGAAACGTTGGTCTCCGGGTCGCAGAGCGTGTCCCCGGAGACGCACTCGATGCCGGTGAGGCCGACGATGTCGCCGGCGCGGGCCGCTTCCACGTCCTCGCGCTTGTTGGCATGCAGGCGATAGATGCGGGCCACGCGCTGCGTCTTGCCCGTGCGGGCGATCATATAAGGCTTGGCCCGGTGCATCTCGCCCTGGTAGACGCGCACGTAGGTAAGCTGCCCGAAAGGCTCATCCACGATCTTGAAGGCCATGGCCACCAGCGGCGCGTCGGTGTCCGCGGTGATGGTGATTTCCGCACCCTCGTTGCGGTTGTCGCAAGCGAAGGCCACCCGGTCCAGGGGCGAAGGTAAACAGCGAACGACGGCATCGAGTAGGTCCTGGACACCTTTATTGCGGTAAGCCGATCCGAGGAATACGGGCGTGATCTCGCGGCCTAGCGTACCGCGGCGAACGGCCTGGTGAATTTGGATTTCGGTTGGTTCCTGGCCCTCGAGCATGACCGCCATGAGATCGTCGTCGTAAAGGCTCAGGGCGTCGAGCATTCCATGCCGCGCCCGGTCGGCCTCTTCGAACAACTCGGCGGGAATGTCGTCTACGCGCACCTCTTCGCCGGCAGGCCCGTCATAGTAGACGGCCCTCATGCGCACGAGATCGACCACGCCGCGGAAGTCATCGGCGATGCCGATGGGAATCTGCAAGGGCACGGCCACGTGGCCCAGTTTGGTTTCGAGCTCGGCCACCACGCGGCGCGGATCGGCCCCCACGCGGTCCAGCTTGTTGATGAACGCCACGCGCGGCACTCGGTACCGCCGCATTTGCCGATCGACGGTGATGGATTGCGACTGCACGCCTCCCACGGCGCACAGCACGAGCACCGCCCCGTCCAGGACGCGCAACGAACGTTCGACTTCCACGGTGAAATCCACGTGCCCGGGCGTGTCGATGATGTTGATCTGCTTGTCTGCCCACGAGACCGTGGTGGCCGCGGACTGGATGGTGATTCCCCGCTCGCGCTCCAGCTCCATGAAGTCCATGGTAGCTCCGCCGTCCTTGCCCTTGACCTCGCGCATGCGATGAATACGCCCGGCATAAAAGAGAATGCGCTCCGTCAAGGTCGTCTTGCCGGAGTCGATGTGGGCCGAAATCCCAATGTTACGAATACTGCTCAGTTGCTCCATCCGGATCCTCAGCTTCGCTTCGTGACGCGCTCCATCGCTTCACCTTCTAGTGCACCTGCACTACGCCGCATCGACAGATCATTCGCCCGCCGAGCGATCACGGATCTCGACGGCATCGCCTTTCACTCAAAACCTTATAAGGGGTTTTGGCTCGAAGTCGCTTATGCCAATTGAGCGGTCGACTTCCCCGTCTGCTCCATTGAGAGTAGCGATACCAGCCACGTGAATCAACCAGGCGGATTTAACACCTACGTCGCTCCATCGGCGCCCTCGGGGTCAAAGTAAGGCCCATTGGAATGTTATCGGTCATATCTGGACGGTCTATGAAGCAACAGTAAAAAATCGACGGCGCCAAACGAGAAGGGACCGGCTTATTGGAATTCATCACTTGCTTTTTGGGAATCCATCGCTTGTAAGACCCCCCTCCTCGATTCTTCCACCGGATCGCGTTCGACGCCCCGGGGGCTGCCGCAAACCCATTAACCCAGAAGCAGCCGAATCTGGCGACCCGCCGTCTCCCTTGCGGTGGACTTGCAAGAGCACCGGGCGACTGGCCGAGGAATTGCGAATGCAGAGCCGTGACCTGTAGTCCGGATTCCAGCAACGCCTCCACGACTGGCGAGACTTCATCTTCGAAAAGGACGAGGTCACCCATCACCATAGCCTCGGGCGGTAGCGCCGGACTTGAACGCTGCCCACGACGTGAACCCAAGAAAGGGTTCCATTGAGCGGCCATCGACCTTGATCGGCCGCGTCGGTTCGCGGAAACGTTACTTTGAAGACACCCTGATCCCGCTACTTCCCGGTGCCCTCTGATGGCGGGTAAACGACGACGTTGTCGAACACTGACGAGGCATCGGCTTTGGTCCATAAGCCAACCATCCCAGCCTCTTTGAACGTGGCGTCGTGCGTGTGGAGATACGGTTTTCCATCAACGAAGCACTCGATGTGATCGCCCGTCATGACGGCACGAACCTCATACCACTGGCCAGTCTTAGTTTCGAGTTTTTCGCTGTGAAGCTGAGTGCGTTTGCCATCCTCCACCTTGTAGACCCGAAAGTTGCCCTCCAGGGGATTAATGCGGCAGATGTAGTAGTTGTTAGGGTCCTTGCACCGCCAAAGGAGGCCGCCTCCCTGATCTTCCTTCCCGCTGACCGCCTTGATTCGAGCGCGCAGATCGAGGTCCTTGAAGGAACTCTTCTCCGCGATGAGCAAGTTGTATGTGCTGTCGTCGGCTTGCGTATCCAGCTTCAGCACATTGGGCTTGCTGGGTGCGCTGTCATCGACCGTGACGGTCCATTTCCCGGTCTTTCCCGAGCCCTTGGTCTCGGCCACGCGCCAGCCCGTCGGCGTCTTGCTTCCCTCGTCTTTGTCAAAGTTCCACTCCGCCAACGGGGCGGCAGTACCACTCTGTGCCAGCACGGCAGCAGCGGTGCTCGTAATCAGAATTGTTCCAAAGAAAATGCCAAATCGCCTCACACCTTTTCTCCCTATCGCACTCCGGCCAATCGTACAGCCGCAGCACCTTGCCTTTTAGAGCCAGAAAAAACCCCGGATGAGGCACATCGATTCTTTTTTTCCATCTGCCCGTTGAAGGGAGAACGGCTTGAAGGGCCGCGCTTGGTGTACTTGTCGGTGCTGTTCGATGGTCCTCGTTCCGACTTTCGCTCCATCCCCCAATGGTATTCTTAGTGCTGCATCCGATCAAGCACTATCCGTGCGCTGCCGCCTCATGCTCGATCAACGAATGTCTCAGCCCGTTTTCGGCTCGGATATGGCACACCGCCAAGTTCGTCGCCCGAGCAATGGCTGCGGCGAGGCGCGACCGGTGGCAGAAGCGAGCATCGTGCTCTTTGCAAATAAGGACCGTCGCCTCTCGGCGGGCGAGCAGTGAGAGGTTTGCCAGCTCCGCGGATTGGTGAGGGAGAATTTGCCGCTCGTAGGAATCCAGCAAGCGCTGGTAGGATGCGTGACTGTCCAGCCCCCGCCGGGCTTGTCGAGGAATCCCCAGGCTCGAAAACGAGCGATATTGGATTCCAAGCTTCTCGGCGACTCCGGCCAGGCAGCGCCGCCCAAGGCCGTATTTGCGGGAAACGGGGTTGGCCCGCACGTCGGCAATCACACCGATGCCGTTTCGCAGCAGGCGATCCAAGAACCGCTCTACCGAAGTTCCCTCGTAGCCGGCGGTGAAAACGCTCACGGGGGATTCGGTTCGATGAGACGCTGAACCGTTTGCGTACCAGGGATAGCGCCGGGCAACGTCCTGTACAAGCGCGTCACGGCTCATTCGGCCGTACTTGCCGCAGATGGAACGGACCGCTTCACGAATGGGTCCGGGAAGTTGCCCGATCAGCCCGCGCGATTCCTCCGTCCTGGCAAATGCCAACGACAGACGCCCACCCTCGCCGCGAAGATATCCCGCCTTTTCCAGACCCTCCAATTCATGGACCATCGAAAAGGAATACGGTGAACCACCCAGCGGCACGAAGTCAAAGAAGGTGGCATCATCGCCCAAGGAAGTTTCATTGCGAAGCAGAAACGCCAGTTGAACAAGCGACGTTCTTGGCAGCGTTCGTCTTGTCTCGGCCAGGAGGCTCAAGAGGATTTTTTGTCGCCGAAACATACTTACACGTCGTTGGGCACCAACACCCACTCCGTACCGGCCGGTGCGTAGTCCAAAAGTTCGTCCTTGGAAAAATAAAGAAGAATCTCGGCCCGAGCCGTTTCGGGCGAATCGCTTCCGTGCACGAGGTTATACGACCGGCTGGCCCCGAAATCGCCGCGGATCGTACCCGGGGCGGCCTCGTAGCCGAATGTCTTACCCATCATCGTTCGCGTGATCTCGATGCAGCGCGGGCCCTGAAGCACCATGACCACGACCGGCCCGCGGGTGATATAGTCGATGAGGCCCGGGTAGAAGGGCTTGCCTTTGTGCACGCCGTAATGCCGCTCGGCCAGCTCGCGCGAAATCTGCATGAGCTTCATCCCCACGATCACCAGCCCCTTCTCCTCAAAGCGTTGGGTGATCCGCCCCACCAACCGCCGCTGCACCGCGTCGGGCTTTAGAATGACTAGTGTACGTTCCATGTCGTCTCTCAATCGGCTTCCCGGAATCTAGGGCACGCCCAGACATGGGTCAAGCAAATTCCCGTCACGACGAACCGGTGACTTTAAGTCAGCGCGGACGTGCGCCGGCGACGAAGGCCTGCGCTGAACTAAAGTCAGCGGCTCGCTTGGGGCAGGCATCACTCAAGGAAAGGATCTATCGCCGCGGCAATTTCACAGCTTATACGGGAAGTAGCCGGCCACACTGGGCACGAAAATCCACAGGCTCAAGCTTGTCATTGTTTATTCCAACCCACGGCCTCATGCGATACAACCGCCCGTGTCCAATCATCCCGCTCCTTTCCACGCAAGGCGCTAGCGTATCTTACCTTGCGGCCCCAGATTCAACGGTCGTAACGCCATATGGCAAGGGGGTGCCCCATCCTCGCGCAGCGAGCGTGGGGGACGGACTCTACAAAGGCTTCTTCACCCTGCGGGCCTCGGACAATGCCCGCGGCGTGATCAACGTCCGCGCCGACACCCAGCTCCGCGATTCCGCCAACCAAGCGTTACCCCTCCGCCGGCCCAATATAGATCATTCCCGTCGCCCCATGATCCGAGCGGCGCCCCTTATCCGAGCGGCGCCCGTTATCCGAGCCGCGCCCGTGAGGAAGCGGTCTGGGACCGCATAGAATCCGAGGCGTGCGTAAGGAAGCGGTCCCGGCCCACATAAAACCGAGCCGCGGTCGCCAGCCCTTCACGTCGCGAAGCGATGTAAAGGGTAAGGAAACGACTGCTGAAGGCTCTGCGTTCAAGTCCGGTTGTGCGAGCGGTTTCCAGCCGCGTTTTTCGGTGAATAACAGGGGCGCGCTCTCTTCGCCCGCCGAAGAGCGCGCGCCCCTGACGTTATATAGGTGGGAAGGGAACTGAATTGCGCGCGCCATGTTCGAACCATTGCTGATTGGTTGTTGCCCGTTCGGAGCCGCAGCATTTGGGCCGCGCGCTTGCGCGGCGCGTGAATGTGTCGGCTCGGATCCCGAAAAAACATACTTGTGACCACACAAACCTACCTTAAAGTGTCCCTGCCGCGGCCGTGGATTGGGCGTGGATACTCGGAGACTGGTAGATGAACGCGATGGAGCTATGGGGCCGATTCAAAAAACACCTTTGTGTGGTCGCGCCGCTGGGTTTGCGCCTCGACATCAGCCGGATGACGTTTGATGACGGGTTTTTCGAAAGGATGGCCGCGCCGATCGCCAACGCCCTGGCCGCGATGCAACGGCTCGAGCAGGGCGCCATCGCCAATCCCGATGAGAACCGCAGGGTCGGCCATTACTGGCTGCGGGCACCTCAACTGGCCCCGGACCAGGCCAGCCGGGAGGAAATCGCCGCCTGCCTTGCCGCGATCAAACAATTCGCGGAAGACATTCACTCTGGCGTACTTACCCCGGAGCGCAGCGATGATTTTTATGTCGCCCTCGTAGTTGGAATTGGCGGCTCGGCCCTCGGCCCTCAGTTCGTGTGCGACGCCTTGGGCTCCGTCGATGATCCCCTGATGGTCCGTTTCATCGACAACACCGATCCGGACGGCATCGACGGCACCTTGGCCGAATTGGAGGAATCGCTCGACCAGACGTTGACCATCGTCATCTCCAAGTCGGGGACGACAATCGAAACGCGCAATGGGATGTTGGAAGTGGCGGCCGCATACCGCCGGGCCGGGCTGAATTTCGCTCGGCACGCGGCCGCGGTCACATGCGCCGATAGCGCCTTGCATCGCAAAGCCGTCGAGGAGGATTGGCTGCGGACGTTTCCGATGTGGGATTGGGTGGGTGGCCGCACTTCCCTGTTTTCCGCCGCAGGTCTGCTGCCGATTGCCCTGCAGGGTGTGGATATCGATGGCTTGCTGGCCGGAGCACGCGATTGCGATGAGGCCACCCGCCGCACGAGTCTGCCTGAGAACCCCGCCGCCTTATCGGCCTTGATGTGGCATTGGGCCGGGGAAGGCCGGGGCCGACGGGCGATGGTGGTTCTGCCCTACCGCGATCGGCTGGCCTTGTTCGGGCGATATCTCCAGCAGCTGGCCATGGAGTCGCTCGGCAAGGAGCTGGATCGAAACGGCAGAGCCGTGCATCAAGGATTGACCGTCTACGGCAATAAAGGAAGCACCGACCAACACGCGTTCGTTCAACAGCTTCGCGAGGGGCCGGACGATTTTTTCGTGACTTTTGTCGAGGTTTTGAAGGATCGCGGCGGTCCTTCTCTGCCCGTCGAGCAAGACGTAACCAGCGGCGACTATCTCCACGGCTTCATGTACGGCACACGGGATGCGTTGTTCGAGAAGGGCCACCAGTCGATCACCATTACCTTGGATGATCTGAACGCCCGCACGATCGGGGTTCTCGTCGCCCTGTTCGAGCGTGCCGTCGGCCTATATGCCGAATTAATCAACGTCAACGCCTACCATCAACCCGGAGTCGAAGCCGGCAAAAAGGCCGCCGCACACACGATCGAGCTTCAACGCCGCGTGCTTGCGTATTTAAGAGATCATCGTGGGACACCTTTGAACGCCGAAGACCTCGCCCGTGCCTTGGGCACACTCGAAGATACGGAGGCCATCTTCCACCTCCTCGACCACGCCGCCGCGAACAAAGATCATGCCCTAACGCGACGACCTAATCGCAATCCGTTCGAGGCCCACTATGCCGGACAGTGATCTTGGCCGGGGCGTGCGTCGAGAAACTCTTGAAGGATGATTTGCGCCGCGACACGATCTAGGCGTGCTTTTCGCTTTCCGTGCGACATCCGCGTGGCACTCAGAAGGTCTTTGGCGGCGAAGCTGGAAAGCCGTTCGTCCCAGTAGTGCACGGGCCGGCCGGTCGCCTCCGCCAGGGCCTTGCCGAATTTCCGAGACCGCTTGGCCTGCGGGCCTTCGCTGTCATCCATGTTAAGGGGAAGTCCGACCACAAAGGCGTCGATCTCGTAATCCTGGCATGCTCGGAGAATGCGCTGAATGTCATCCGCGACCCGACCTTCAAGGGTAGCTAAGGGCAAGGCGATTCTCGCTTCGGCGTCACTGACGGCCAATCCAATCCGACGGCTGCCATAGTCAACTCCCAGAAAACGCGGCATAAGGGGTCCGCCCACCATACCAAAAAACAAGGCCGGCAGCCTCGGCGGACGCGAAGCATCTTAGAGATGTCAGAGGCCATGTGGCGGAGGGACGTCTTGCGATTTGAACCTAACGACCGTTGACCAAGTCCTTCAGGGTCGTCTTGCCCAGGAGGCTTCGGGCAAAACGATTCATATGACTATAGGTATTCTCAAATCCCGACTTGGCGTGACGGCTGGTTTGAATGGTCTCCAAGAACACGGGCAGGCCGTCGATCGGCCCTTCGATGGCCTCAACGATTTCCAAGAGGCTGATTTCTCCAGGGTCCTTGCGAAGCTGGAACCCACCCGCCGGCCCGCGCTCACTGCTGAAGATCTGTGCTTTGACCAATTGCTGGAGGATTTTCACCAAATAATCGTGGGGCGTACCCAGCGACTGAGCAATCTCCCGTCCTTGAACGGGGGAACGAGGGCCGCACTGCGCCAAATGAACACCCGCAAAAACTCCCAAAGCAGAAGCGCGACCAAGCTTCATTCTTCGTTATCCAAGCATACTCCGACCTAACGCCATACCCGATTGCGACATACTTTTGTCGTCGCCTAGGAATAGTTAATGGCGGGAAGTACCTACTTATGTACGCGAAAAATAAAATATTATTTTGCTTATAAAAATTCAGACGTACGCGAACGGAAGGTGCATTGGTTAACGACGGCTCGAGGTTCCACCAGCTGCGGGCAGTCAAGCCCCCTCAACTCTAGCTGGCAAAGCATCACCTGGGCCGGCTGTCGGTTGCCTTCCGAAAAAAATGACTGGCATCGTAAGTTAAGCTCTGGTAAATTGCGATGTCACGGGGTCCAAGGCGGTGAGACCGTGAGTTCGAATACCATTCAAATGTACTCGGAAAAGCTCAGTTCCATTCATGAGCTGCTCCACAAACATGAGCGAGTGATCCGAAGCCTGATTAGCCGTCGCTCCGGGCCGGAAGTTCTGCGCCGCATGACCGTCGATGACCTGTACCAAGAGACCATCGCCGAGGCGTGTGGCAGCACAAGTGAATTCGAGTTTCAGGGGGACGCTCCCTTTGTGCAATGGATCGGGACGATTGCGCGTCGGGTGATCACTCGATCGTTGCGGGACCTGGACCGCAAACGGCAAACAATGCGCATCCGCCGATCGGGTTCATCGGGCGTCGGTGTCCCCGAAGCTTTCCTTTTGGCGCGGGATCGGACTCCGTCCAGTATTGTCGCTCGAGGAGACAACCGCGTGGCCGTCGCCCGGGGCATGATGCAGCTTCCCGATCATTATCGCCGGGTGCTCACGCTGAAGTTCATCGAACAGCGCCCCCTGGAGGAGGTGGCAGCGAGCATGAACCGCACAAAAGGGGCGACCTGCCGGCTTCTGTGCCGCGCCCTGCGATCGCTGCGAATGGTTCTCAACGGTGCTTTCTTGGCGGAAGAATACCAAGATCGCACCACGGAAAGCGCCGAAGAAGACGGGCTTCCAACGCCGGAAGGTGACGACGTTTGACCGCGTCCGGAACCGATTGCCTTTCCGCTGCCCTGGAGGCGTATTTCACGCTCTTGGATCAGGGGCAGCAGCCGGATCCGGAAGAGTATTTGCGACGTTTCCCTGAGTGCGCCGATGAGCTCCGTCACGTCTTCGTCGATCTGGCCTTCTTAAAATCCAGAATTGCCCAAGAAGGAGGCCCCGGCGCCGCCGGGGACATGGCCGCTCATCAACGGAGCGATTCCTTCACACGTGAATCGGGACTCAGCGACGATCCTTCGTCTGCGAGCGGGCAGATACCGGCCGAGTTTCGCTCGGGATCGTTACCGCGCATCCGAGGTTACGATGTTCTGGACGAGTTGGGCAGCGGCAGCCAAGGAGTCGTCTACAAGGCCAAGCAGCTCAGCACCCGGCGATTGGTGGCCCTGAAAGTGGTTCGGCACGGCGCTTTTGCTTCGGGGGCGGATCGCCGCCGGTTCGAGAACGAGGTCCAACTGGCCTCGCGCCTTCGGCATGCCAATATCGTCGCCGTCTATGACTGTGGGTGCGACTCTGGCCGCGATTTTTTTGCGATGGAGTACGTCGAGGGCGAGCCCCTCGATCTCTATTGTAGCCGCAGGGATCTGGTTGTCGGGGACACCGTGCGGCTGTTTCTGAAAGTATGCCGTACGGTCTCCTATGCCCATCAGCAAGGCGTGATTCACCGCGATCTCAAACCGTCCAACGTGCTCGTCGATTCGAGTGGGGAGCCCCACATTCTGGATTTCGGGTTGGCCAAACCCGTTCCCGGTTCGCCTTCGCTGGTGGATTCGACGCTGACCCACGTGGGGGATTTCGCGGGCACGTGGTCGTATGCATCGCCGGAACAAGTTCGCGTGGACCCGGCACGCGTGGATGTTCGCAGCGACGTATACACCCTGGGCGTTATTCTGTATGAGATGCTGACGGATTGCAGTCCCTACCCCGCCCCCACAATATCTCGAGAGAGCATCTCCCGGCACATACTTAAGACCCCGCCGTTGCCGCCCTCTTCCATCCTGCGAGAGATCGACCCCGATCTCGAAGCCGTCGTTCTGCACGCCCTCCACAAGGACCCCGACCGCCGTTACCAAAGTGCAGCGGCCTTCGCCGATGATCTGGACCGATACCTCAAAGGGGAAATCATCGAGGCAAGGCGGTCGCAATCGTGGTATGTGCTTTTTCGGTTGCTGCGGCGCCATCGCTGGCAGGTGGGCGGATTCGTGGCGGGTTTGGTCATCCTGATTGCCTTCACGGTCACGGTTTCTATCTTGTATTCTCGCGAACTCGTGGCCCGGGAGACGGCCAATCTGCGCATGAATCTAGTGCGCGACGCACAGGACTATACGCTCGGGAAGCTCGATGACCTGCAGCGAATCAGCAACCGCTATTGGGCCGTCTTGGAGAGAAATGAACGATTTCGTGAGACTCCTCTTCCGACCGAGCACGAAATCGACTGGTCCGAACTGGATTCGGGCTTGGCCGATCTCGAAAAATCGGGAGCCTTGCCGCGAGAATTAAACAAACCCGAAGAGCTTATGGCTCCTGTCGTGCAAGAATGGCTGGCCCGCCATGATGATCGGCTCACCGAAATCACGGCCCTCCTCGATGGAGGCGTGGTTGTTTTTGCGTTGGAGGCCGGCGAAGGAGATGGTTCGACCTTCGATCAACGTCCTCTGGGGATGGAACGGGCGAAACTGTTGTCCTTCATTTTGATCGCTCGCACTCTGCAGAAAAACGATGCGGACCATTCGGCTGATGCGATTGCCAGCCTGGACGCCGCCAGGCGGATCGCTTTAGGATTGGGCGACGGCCGATTGCTGGACCAGAAGTGGACGGCGTGCTGCATTCGGCGGGAGTTATGCGAGGCGGTGTTGCGAATCTTCGAGGAAAGAGTTGATGATCCGGCGACAGCCAAATCGTTTGCAGATTGGGCGATGAGCGATCCGCCGGCGCCGAATCTGCGCTTGGGGATGATTTCTGAGCGCGGACGGCTCGTCCACGCGATCATTGGGGCATCCTTGAGCAGCCCCCGCAAGCCAACTGGTCATCTAGATCTGGACCTGTTAGATACCTTGACCTACGGCTTGGTCGAAGCCAGTGGGGCCCTGACGGAGGAAGATCGCCGCACCGCGGCGTCGGTCAGTTCCGTCGGCGCTCTGGCGGCCATTGAAGATTACGTCCGAGAGGTGGAGACATGGGACGATCTCTCGATCATCGCACTGGAAACGAAGGCACGTCAAACCAATGACAGACTGAAAGAGAATCAGGCTTGGCACGTGCTGCGGATTCTCTTGCCCCATCATCACGGAATGTTTAAGGAAAAGGTCCGTTGTTCTTCGGTGCGGTCCTTGATGATCTTGGTGGCGGGGGTCTTTCAGTTCCGGCTCTCAGAGGGGCGATGGCCTGCCAACCTTGCCGAAATGGAGAAGCCAGATGTGCCGTTGAAACGGATGGATCCAAGCACGGGAAGCGCTTACGGTCTGGCCCTGGCCGAAGGGAGGCCAACCATATCCGTACGTAAGCCGGTAGCGGGACAAGGAGCGGAACCGCGGCCCGCGGATGAGGCCGTAGCTCTGTTCGGGCGCGAGTGAGCGGTACTGGCCTCGCGAGAATCCGAAGAAAGCGCCCTACCGTCCAGCGTTTAGTCCGCAAGTCCCAACTTTAGGTTAGTTCTGTCGGCAGGGGCAAGCCACTTGGGTACTTCCGCTTGGGCACTTCGAACCCGAATACCAAGTGCAAGTATCGGCACCATCGACCGCACAGCAGACTACGGCGTAGGCATTGTCGTCAAGGGTCTCGCCATCGTTTGCTTCCAACACCGGATCGCCGGGTTGCGTCCCAATCGGTTTCAGAATGAAACCGGCCGGCTCCGTGCCCGCCGCCGTTGGTGAACCGACGGCGGTCGTCCGGACCATCAGCCCCAGGAGCGGCATGGCCAGCCCCATCGTGGCCATCGCCCAGAGGCCATTGCGTACAAACGTCGATCGTGTGCTCTTTTTCATGGGTCGCTTTCTCCTTTCGATTTTGCTTCATCGCGGCGGTTCCGCGCGCACCCTCCTCCCGACGGGAGGGTGACATTCCGTGACACTCTCTCATCGCGCCGCTTCGCGGCGCGTCTTTGCTAACGAAAAGCGAAAGGACCTTCCGCGGGCACGCTCCAGGTTCCTCCGTCCGTGGGGACTCCACTGGTCGTGCCCTTTCTTTGGCCTCCTTTTTTAGAGAAGGCCGCTAAAGCAATAGGGCGTGCTCTCACCGCCCTCGCTTCAGATGTTTCCGGTTAATAGATGGCGCGAAAGGACCGTTTATGTACGCGCATTTTCAAAAAAAATTTCCGGAACCCAGAATCTCAGCACAGCGATTAAGGGAGGGAGTTTCGGGTGATTTTCAAAGTCCGATATGCAATACTAAGCAAAGTCGATGAAGGAGGAACGAAAAACGACGTGGTTCAGCTTCACACAGGTGCCAGACTCGACGCGCGCTTGGCTTCCTCCAAGAGCTGGCCGACTTCATCCGGAGCTGGCACGGCCAGCGGTATGCGCTGCGGCTTTCGCCCGTCGCCCTTTGGCTCCGCGGGGATGTTTAGGGCATTTGCGGGGTCGCTTGGCCCTTCCGGAATCGCATGCGCCGAGGCGGAAAGCCGGCGGAGAAAGTCACCGGGATGCGTGACCTCGATGGTCGGGCATGTCCGCAGCGTCGTTTGCAGGCGAGCCTGGGCCCGGGCCGCTTCCTCCACCCACTCGCGCAGCATGGCCGCCGCCGACTGCGTGGCAGTTGTGATCTGCGAGGCCAACTGCCTCGCCTCCCGGTCGGCAGTCTGGAGGGCTTCCCCGCGTTGCTTAGCGCTGAGGGTCGACTCGGCCAACTGAGCGAACACCTTGCGGACGGCCGTGCACACGTGCGAGAGCCGCTCCGTCTGGACGTGAACATCTCGGATGACGGCATTTGGTTTGCTCACCACGTCGTGGACGAAGTGGTCCAATCCCCCGACGGAGTGTTGAAGCTCCTGCACGCGGTCGGCAAGCTGCTCAGTCTGATTAATGAACTCTGTCAGCAGCCGTTGACCGGTTTCCATCGAAGCTTGCTGTGCGCCTAATTCCTGGACGGCTTGCCGGAGGGCCGCCCCGGCCGTTTCACTGCATTCCTGCTGCCGGGTCATGAGCGATTGCGCCGTCTCGTTGGCCTCGCGGAGCCGGAGCAGGCTTTCCTCCGTTCGGCCGGCGTCCTCGCGGACCGTCTGCTGAATCTTCTGGGCTTCTTGCACCGTCCCGCGAAGGCCGACCTCCGTCTCTTGTGCCAGGCGAAGCCCACCGACCACTTCGTTCATTCGGTGAACCAATTCGCCTGCTTGGGCGCAACTCTCGACCAACACGGTGGCGCGTGATTCGGCCTGTTCCATATTTTGGGCCAATCGGCCCTGAACACGCTCAGCGGCGCCCGTCAATTCGAGCAGTGGATTCATCCGATCCGCCGCTTCGGTCGCGTCTTTCTTGGCTTCGGCAAGCCGCGCGTTAATAGCTTCCGTTTTCTCCTGGAGCGCCGACACTTCCGCGGATAGGCAACCAATCCGTTCGGCCGCCGTCCTGGCAGCCTGCTCTGCGGCCTTGGCAAGATGGTCTGCGCGGGCCAGAACGCTCTCGGTTTGCCTGCGCGCCTCCTCGAGGCGCGTTAGGATGTCGCCGAAGGCACGGTCGTGGGTATCGAGATCCGAGAGGTGCCCAACGGCGATGGCCGTGGCGGTTTCCAGGGCTTGACGACTTCGCTTGGTCCTTTGGACCACGTGATTCAGTTCGGAACAAGCGGTTTCGGCTTGGAGTCGCCGCCCATCCATGTGCTCTGTGGCCATCGCGCACTGTTGCGTGCGCTGCTCAAGAAGTTCCGAGGACCGCTCTAGTTGCTCGACCAAGCCGGCCGCTTTTCGTTCCCCATCGGCCGTGGACGAAAGAATCCGTTCCAGCGTTTCCCTCGCCTGGGTATTCGCCTCCACTAGAGCGTCGCGCAGTTCGGGACAACTCGATTGTGTGCTTTCCAGTTTTTCCACGGTTTCTTGGGCACTCGCGACCGCTGACTTCAGCGCGCTGCGAAGTTGCTCACTGCCTCGTAGCAGCCCACTCAATTCGCGGGCAAGGTTGTGCGACTCTTGATTCTGTGCGCTGAGTCGATCGGCCGTTCGGCCGGCCAGCCGCGCTCCCTCGCCGGCCTTTTCGAGGTCCTTGCAGGCCTTCGATGCATTTTCCATCGTTTGGGCCGCGCGCTGCAGAACGTTCTCCACGCGATGTTCGTGCTCCCGAAGGTTTTGGACAAGCACCTCACAGCGGTCCGCAAGTGTCGTGATGCACGCTTGAGATTGTTCTTGCTTGGATTCGGCGGACGCGGCGGCGTCCCGGACGCGGCGCAGAAGCTCCTCGCCGCGGGCACACTCAGCCTCCAGCAGGAGGCCGGCATTTTTCGCGTCCACCAATTGGCGAGCGGCGTGCTCGGCCTGCGGGAGGAGCGTTCGCACTTCAGCCAGCGGCTTGGCAAGGTTGGTTTGGATTTCTTCGATTTGTTTTTGCGTTTGTCGAAGCGACGCCAGTGTCGCCGTGCCTTCTTGGATCGTCTGTCGCGAGTCGGTGGCAAGATGTTGCCGGGACCGCTCCGCCGACGAGACCGCCTCGGCCAGATTGATCAGAAGCTCTTCTGCTTCCGCCTGCCGGGCGCGCAACTGGCTGCCGACTCGTTCCGACTCCGTGACTTGAGCGGAAGCCGCTTGGGCATGCTGACAAACTTCCTTCACTTCGGTCAGCGAGCCGGCCAGTTTGCCGCGGTTCGCTTCGGCCTCTTCGGAAGCGATTCGAAGGGCGGTCAGCAGGCCCTCGCTACGATCGAACAGATTCGAGAAGCCATCGGCTGCCTCCTGCCGTGCAAGTTGGGCCGTCGTTTGCCGCTCGCGGAGTTCCTCGGCCAGCCGTGATGCTTGGGCAATCTGCTCGGCAAGAGGGTCCCGAACCGAAGCGGCGAGCGCTTTCACCTCGGCGGACGCCGAAGCCACCCCTTGAACCGTTGCCTCCAATTGTTCGCGCGTGCCGGCGGCGGCCGCCACGCCGGCTGTCAGGACAGTCGCTTGCGTGGTTGCCCTTTGTGTTTCCCCGGCCAGCCGTTGGAGCAGTTCGACAACTTGGGATTCCAGGCGATGAGCCTCTTGGCGATACCGCTCTTGGTTGTCTTTCGATTGCGCTTCCACCTTCCGAGCCTCGGCGGCTTGGGCTTGCAACAGCCTGATTCGCGAATCGCACTCTTCCCTGATCTCACGCAATTGCCGGCGATATGTCTC
>Ga0187892_10002350_pt1 | contig 38406 bp, 24 predicted proteins | sample MA1701073metaG_FD_139345 | JGI IMG/M metagenome (GOLD analysis project Ga0187892, IMG submission 139345) | Bio-ooze microbial communities from a basaltic lava cave in the Kipuka Kanohina Cave System on the Island of Hawaii, USA - MA170107-3 metaG ... | reverse complement strand
GAAACGCCGTGCAGCAGCGAATGCAGATCGGCAGTCCAGCGGTCGAGCTGCTCGAGCACCGCATCGCGCTCCGCCGCCATGGACACGAGGCGCGCCGCGGAATGCTGGCGCTCGGCCAGTGCATCAATGGATCCGTCGGCGCGCCGGCCGCCGGCGGCGTGGCGCGCCGCGTCCAGCAGCTCGTTGGTCACGCCCGCCATCGCGGACACGACCACGATCAGCGGCTCCGCCGATGCCCGCTGCGCAATCAGCGACGCCACAGCCTGGATCCGCTCCGGTGAGCCGACCGACGTGCCGCCAAACTTCAGGACATGCAGTGGATTCGATCTCTTCATGCGCGGAACGTAGGCGGACAGGCGTGGCGCAGCCAAGTGTGTCCGGTACCGGCGGGTCCCGTCGCTCCGCGGGCTGGCGGTTGGTATACGCGCCCGTCGACAGCGCGGCACACAAGAGCGCCACCGCGACTTTTTGGCGATGGCCAGCGCGATTCGCCAGATTGGGCGTCGAATCGTCGGCAGGAAGATTGCATGAAGCGGCTGCGGTCGGGCCAGGGAGCGAGGTCAACGTGCGTGCACTATCCGTGTGGCTCATAGCGCTCGGCGCGATTTCGCCGGGCCAGGCGCAGACCGCAGTGCAGGCCGTGCAGGACACCTCGAGGTTCCGCCCGCTGGACCTGCCCGCGCCCAACGTCTACCGGACGGGCGCCGGCCGACCAGGGCCGCAGTACTGGCAGCAGCGCGTCGACTACCGCATTGAAGCCACGCTCGACACGGACCGCAACGTTCTCCGCGGCCAGGAAACTGTCCGTTATCAGAACAACTCGCCGGACTCGCTGCCGTACCTCTGGATGCATCTCGACCAGAACATCTGCGCGCCGGGCAGCGTAACGGCCACGCTGAATCAGCCGCCCCTCGTCTTCCAGGGATCGGTCTTCGACTTCTCGTGCCGCGGCTTTCCGGGCGGTATCCGCCTCGAGTCCGTTCGCAGCAACGGCGTCGACCTGCGTCACGAAGTGTACGGCACTACCATGCGCGTGGAGCTACTGCGCGCGCTGCAGCCGCGGAGCGAACTCACACTCGAGATCTGGTGGAGCTTTCCGGTGCCCGAGTATGGCGCGGCGCGCATGGGTCGCGACGGGCCGCACTACCAGATCGCGTGGTGGTATCCGCGCATGGCGGTCTACGACGACGTGAAGGGCTGGAACCACGAGCCGTACATCGGCGCGAACGAGTTCTACCTCGAGTACGGCAGCTTCGACGTGGCGCTCACATTGCCCGCACGCTTCCTCGTGTTCGCCACAGGCACGGTACAGAATCCGGACCAGGTCTGGACGGCCGCGCAGCGCGAGCGGCTCACCCGTGCGCGCACCTCCGCGCAGCCCGTGGCCATTGTCACGGCGGCTGAGGCGGGCACGCCCGGTACGCGGCCGCGCCCGTCCGGCACGCTGACCTGGCGCATCCGCGCGGACAGTGTTCGCGATTTCGCGTTTGCCGCCGTCTCGAACGTGCGGTGGGACGCCGTGGGCTGGGAGGGCACGCTGATCCAGACGGTTTACCGGCCGAGCGCGGACAAGTGGCCGGAGGCGATTCACATGGCGAGGCAGTCGATACGCCATTTCAGCGAGCAGTGGTACCGCTACCCGTATCCGCACGCAACGACGATCGAGGGCCTGATCGAGGGCATGGAGTATCCCATGCTCACGTTCGTGCCGAACGCGCCGTCGCGCGAGGACACGTACTGGGTGCTGGCCCACGAATTCGGGCACATGTGGTTCCCCATGATCGTCGGCTCGAACGAGCGGCTCTATCCCTGGATGGACGAAGGATTCAACACGTTCATCGATATCGAAGCCATCCAGCAGTACTTCGCCGGACAGGCCTTTGCGGATACGGTGGCGGGCATTCCATTGCGGCTCTATGCGCAGAATGCGCAGCCCGGCCAGGAGCAGCCGCTGATGACGAGGCCCGTCGAGGTGCACAATCTGTTCTGGAACGCGTACCGCAAGCCGTCGCTGATGCTGCACCTGCTGCGCTACGAAGTGCTGGGCAAGGACCGCTTCGATGCCGCGTTCCGCGACTACATCCGCACTTGGGCGTTCAAGCATCCGACACCGCCCGATTTCATGCGACGCATGCGCGATGCGGGCGGCATGGACCTCGACTGGTTCTGGCGCAACTGGCTGTACGAGACGGCGCGCCTCGATCAGGCCGTGGATGCGATCGAGCCGCGCGAGGGCGGCGGCAGCAATGTCGTGCTGTCGAACCGCGGCACCATGCTCATGCCGGTGGAGCTGCGGCTGACATTCGCGGACAACTCGACCGAGACTGTCCGACTGCCCGTCGATCTGTGGAACCTCGGCCCGCGCTTTGTCTATCGCGTGCCCGGCACGCGCACGGTCACCCAGGCCGAGATCGATCCGCGTGCCGTGATGCCGGACGTGAACCGCGAGAACAACCGCCTGCGCATCTGACCCGCTGCCGTGCGGGCGTGCCGAGCATCATGCATCGGCTCGATCGCGCGTGTGCGCCCCAACCGTTGATTCCCGCGACTCAACCTCCCGGCGGCCCGAGGTGCCTGTCCAGCCAGTCGAGTACTTCACGGATCAGCAGGTCGCGGGGAATGAAGTGGCCGCCGATCGCGATCACGTGCCGCTTGTCCGCGGGTGGTGTACCGATCAGCTCGAAGTACCGCCGCGCGTTCTCGACCGGTACGATGTGGTCGAATTCTCCGCTCAGCATCAGCGTCGGCTGGCGCACGCGCGGCAGGACATTGACGGGATCGACCTCGGGCGTCGCGGACATGGGCGGCAGAAGGCCGATATCGATGACGGCCACACGCAGGCGCGGCTCGTGCGCCAGCGCGATCGGTCCGTTGACGCCGCCCCAGCTGTAGCCGAGGAAGGCGAGCGCGCGCGCATTGATATCGGATCGGGTTTCCAGGTAGTCGATGGTGCGCCGCAGCTCCTTCACGGTCTCGATCGCGTTGTCCCGATACTCCGCGGTGTTGAACGCCGGGCGCGAGCGACGGTTGCCGACCTGGCGTTCGAACGTGCCTCGATAGATGGGAAACGCCACGGCGCGGCCGCGCTTGACGATGAAGTCGATCTGCTTGGCGAAATACTCGTCAACGTCATCGAGCGCGAACGTGTCCCAGCCGGGCCAGTACACGACGGTCTGATAGGGCGGTGACCCGGTCGTTGGCAGGTAGAGGTGCAGCGGCACGCGCTCCTCGCCGTAGCCGGCATCGAAGCGTACGCGTTCGCGGATCCAGACGCGCGTCTGTTCCGTGGCTTCGACCGAGTCGCCCAGCGGCCCGCGCCGATAGTCGAACACGCGCGCGAAGGCGGCATGGACATCATCGGAAACCGGCGCCGGCGTGGCGGTGGTCGATACCGTGCTTCGTGACGCGATCGGCGCGCGCAGCCGTGCGGCGACCGGGGGTTCGTCGTCGGTCATGGCGAGGCGGAGGCCATTGCCCGGCGACCGATCCGCCGGCGAAGCGGAGGCGTCGTTGGTGCCGGCAATGTAGTAGGGATCGTTCCAGCTGCCGCCGAGGATGATGCGCTCATCGCCAATCGCGTTCGCGGTCCATTCACGGACATTCCCGGTCAGGTCGAAGGCGCCGACGTGGCTCATGGCACGGCCCTCGGCGACGGGCCGTGGCGCTTGCCCGGCGAAGTTGCTGGCGGGCAGGAGCCACGGGAACATCGAGTTCGCCAATGCGCGCTGCCAGTGGTACGTCGTGGGCAGCTCGCGGCCGACGAAACGCGCGTACGCGGCGGCCTCGTACCAGCTCACGCCGGATACGGGCAGCGCTTCCTCGCCTTCGCGATAGTCACCGGCCTCCCACGTGCCGGGTCCAGGCTGTCCCGTGCGGTCGACAAACTGCCGCATCGCCTGTTCCCACGGCACGGTGCGTCCGTCCAGCACGACCGGATCCCACAGCTCGCGCCGGCGGTAGCCTCCGGCGTCGACGAACTGCTTGTATTCTGCATTCGTGACTTCGTAGCGGCCGAGGAAGAAGTCGCGGACTTCGAGCCGGTCCTGGGCGATGGAGAACGTGAAACCGGGAACGTGGACCATGTCGGCCGGCAACGCGTCTTCCGTGTGGAGCTTGAACAGCTCGGGCCCGACCAGCAGCATGTCGGGGTCATGCGATCCGAGCTCGGCCCAGTTGAGGTGAGCGCCGCCGAGCGCACGAATCACGGGGCGGTATCCGTCGAGCTCGAATCGCAGCCGCGAAAGACCCCACGGAAAGCGGATATCCGTCAGCGGCGTGATCCCGAGTTCCACCCATGCATCCGCCGGCGCGCTGTACGGCTGGCGGAAGACTCTTGCGCCCGCTGGCTCGGATGGGATCGTGACTCGCCAGGAAAGCCGCGGCCACAACGCATCGAGTTCGCGACTGTCGGGAACGCGGCGCTCGATTTCTCGCGCGAGGCTGAACGCGGATTCGAAATCCGCGACATCCAGGTATTGCTCGATTCGGGGCAGAGCCTCGCGACGCAGCCAGCGCGCGCCCGCATCGCGATACCACAACCAGAAAGCTGCAGCGGAGACAGCCGTGGCGAACAGAACGCCGAGCGCGAGGCTGATGCGGGTGGACGTCGCGAGCGTTCGGGATGAATCCGCCGGCGCGGGCACGGAGCGGCGGCCGCGCCAACGTGGGCCCGCAGTGGCAACGTCGCCCGGCGGACTGGCCGCTGCCGTCTCGGTACCTCGCTCGATCGCTTCGGCGAACTCGGCGGCTGTGGAATAGCGATCCGCCGGCACGCGTGAGAGCGCCTTGCGCATGGCTTCGTCGACGCCGGCTGGAACCGCATCGCGGACGATGCTGACACTCGGCGCGGCTTCGCGCAGTTTCCGGGCGACCAGGGCTTCCACGGTCGCGCCGGAATACGGTGGCTGGCCGGCCAGCATTTCGTAGGTGACACAGGCGAGGCTGTAGATGTCGGTCCGGCCATCGAGTTCCCGCTCACCGGTCGACTGCTCCGGACTCATATAGGCCGATGTGCCAATGACCACGCCGGTCGCCGTCATGGGCGGACCACGCGACGCATCGACGGCCGTGGCCACGTGCGCAATGCCGAAGTCCGCGAGGCGGGCATGCCCTCGCGCGAGCAGGATGTTCTCCGGTTTGACGTCGCGGTGAACAATGCCGAGGCTGTGCGCATGGTTCAGCGCGTCCGCGACCTCACGCGTGATCACGAGCGCATCGCGGAGCGGCAGCTGTTTCTCGCGCGCGAGCCGGCTGCGCAGCGACTCACCCTCGATGAGCGGCATGACGTAATAGAGCAGACCGTCCGCTTCGCCCGAATCGAGCAAAGGGAGGATGTGCGGATGCTCGAGCCTCGCCGTGACACGGATCTCGCGGAGGAATCGCTCCGCACCCAGCGCTTCGGCAACGTCACGCCTCAGTATCTTGAGCGCAACGTCGCGGTCGTGCCGCAGATCGTGGCCGCGGTAAACCGTGGCCATGCCGCCGCGGCCGATTTCCTCGCCGACGCGGTAACGGGTGGCCAGCGCCAGGTTCACGCGCTCGATTTCCATGGCCCGATCCCAGTCGTTGTCTGCGAAACGCCGTCCCGGAACAGGGTAATGGCGACAACGGGGCGACGCCAGTCGCCGGACCCATGGCATTTGACGAGCCGGCGGGGCATCTTGGCCGAATCCCGGCAAGAACGTGATCCAGGTCGTCGTCCAAGGAGACGATCCATGACGATGTGTGCCGAGTCCGGCAAAGTCCGGCGCTGGTGTGCCCTGCCGCTGATGCTCACGGCGTTTTCTGCGGGCGATGCGCTGGCCCAGCGTGGCACGGGCGAAGGCGGTGGCGCGCGTGGCGGCGGATGGGACGTCACCATCGCGCGGGGCAAGACGCGCGAGATCGATTTCACGACCAGTGAAGGGACGCGTACGGCCGTCGATATTTCGCCCGACGGGTCGTGGGTTGCCTTCGATCTGCTGGGTCACATTTACCGCGTGCCGGTCGCGGGCGGCGAGGCGCAGTCGCTCACGCAGAACAGCGGTGTTGCGCTCAACTTCCAGCCACGCATCTCGCCGGATGGCCGGACCATTGCCTTCATCACGGACCGCCGCGGGCAGTACAACCTCTGGTTGATGAATGCGGATGGCGGTAATCCTCGGCCCGTGTTCAGCGATCTCAACACGACGGCGCTGGAGCCGGCGTGGACGCCCGACGGCAACTACATCATCGTGCGTCGCGGCGGCCGTGGCGGCGGCGAGGGTGGTGGTGGCGGCGGCGGTCTCTGGATGTACCACCGGGATGGCGGCACGGGCGTGCAGCTGGTGGGCGCGCCGGCGGGTGCGCGCGGGGCGGGTGGCGGCGGCGGCGAGGGTCCGCCGTCTTGGCCGACGGTGTCCGGCGATGGCGGGTACCTCTACTACCAGGTGAACACGACCGTCGCGGATGAGGAGCCGATCAGCGGCGCGCACCAGGTCAAGCGCTTCGAGTTCAAGACGGGCGAAACGCTCGACATCACGGCGGGCGTGAGCAGCGGCGCCGCGTCCGGTCGCATGTCGAGCGGCGGCGCGGCAGCGCCCGAAGTATCGCCGGACGGCCGGTGGCTCGCGTTCGCGCGGCACATTCCGGATGGCGTGCTGCAATTCAAGAATCAGCGGTACGGCCCGCGCACGGCGCTCTGGCTGCGCGATCTGCGGACGGGCGCGGAGCGGCTGCTGATGGACCCGATCGAGCCGATGATCGCGTCGCCGTCCAAGACGCTGGGCATTCTGCCCCGTTACAGGTGGGCGGCGGATGGGCGTTCGCTCGTGATCACGCAGGGTGGCAGGATCCGTCGCGTCGAAGTCGCCACGCGCGAAGTCACGACGATTCCGTACACGGCGCGCGTGCAGCGCACGATCTCGGAAATGGCGAGGAAGGAGTTCCGCATCACGGATGATCCGTTTGCCGTCAAGTTCTTCCGCTGGCCCGGCACGAGCACGGACGGCAAAACGATCGCGTTCCAGGCCGTCGGCCGTGTCTATGCACAGGAGGGCGCTGCGGGAACGCCGCGGCGAGTGACGCCCTCCTCGTTCGATCCGCTCGAGTACATGCCGGCATGGAGTCCGGATGGCCGGTGGCTCACGTTCGTCAGCTGGGATGACACAATTCGCGGCCACGTCTGGAAAGTGCCGGCAGCGGGCGGCGCACCGCAGCGGCTCTCGCGCGATCCGGGCGACTACGCGAACCCCGTATGGTCGCCCGATGGGCAGTCCGTGGTCGTGGCGCGCGGCGAAGGCGCGACCGCACGGCAGGGCACGATGACGCACAACGCGCACTTTACGCTGGTCCGCTTCACGGCGAATCCGCCGGCCGCGGGCGACAGCGGCGTGCACGTCGTCACGATACCCGGTCCCGGCGTGGCGCGGCGGCAGCTGGCGCGGCCGTCGTTCGGGCCGGAAGGCCGCGTCTTCTATCCGGAGCAGCGCACGCCGCAGGAGGTCGCCGGCGGTGGCACTGGCCAGCGCGGCACATCGATGATGTCGGTCTCCGCGCAGGGCACGGACAAGCAGGAGCACGTGAGCTTCCCGAACGCGGAAGAGATCGTGCCTTCACCCGGCGGCGAATGGGTGGCGTTCCAGGAAGGCGATAACGTGTATGTCAGCGCGCTGGCCTGGGGCGGCCTGGGCGGAGGTACCCTGCGCGTGGACAAGCGGCGCGGCGCCATGCCGGTGACACAGCTCACGCGCGATGGCGGATTGTTCCCGCGCTGGCGCGACCGTACCACGCTCGAGTACAGCAGCGGCCCGCGCTTCTACGTGCACCACATGGACAGCGGCCGCACGGACACGATCACGCTCCGGCTCACCATGCCGCGCGAAATGCCGCAGGGCCGGATCGCATTCACGAACGCGCGCATTGTCACACTCAACGGCCGGCAAGTGATCGAGCGCGGCACCGTCGTCGTCAACGGCAGCCGCATTGCGTGCGTGGGCAACTGCAGCACGCAGGGCGTGGACCGCACGATCAATGCGAGCGGCAAGACGATCATCCCGGGCTTTGTCGACATGCACGCGCACCACTACCGCGAGTGGCGCGGCATCCGCCCGCGGCACGACTACGAGCAGGCGATCTATCTTGCATACGGCATTACGACGACGCTGGACGTGTCGATGTGGAGCCAGAACATGTTTCCGACGGCGGAGCTGATCGATGCGGGCGAGATGATCGGACCGCGCGGGTTCAGCACGGGCGACAACCAGTCGGGCGGCGATGGCGCGCACACGAACGAAATCTCGAGTCTGGCCGATGCCGTGGCGGCCGTGCGTCGCCTCACGGACTGGGGCGCGGTGTCGATCAAGCAGTGCGCGCAGCCGCGGCGCGACCAGCGGCAGTGGTTCAGCGAAGCGGGCCGGCAGGTCGGCGTCAACGTCACGTCGGAGGGCGGCCACTTCCTGGAAGACCTCGGCATGATCATGGACGGCCAGACGGGCTGGGAGCACAGCTTCCACGAAGCGCCCATGTACTCGGATGGCGCGAAATTCCTCGGCCAGGCCGGCGCCACCTACTCGCCCACGTTCGCGACCACGGGACTCGGTGGCGCCTGGAGCATCGACTACTGGTTCCAGGAAAGCGATGTCTGGAAGGATGCGAAGCAGCGGCAATGGTTCCCCTGGCGCATGCTGATTCCGCAGACGCGCGTGCGCTGGCTCAGGCCGGCGACCGACTACGGCTACCCGCTCGTCGCGCAGGCACTGGCGGACATCATCGCGGAAGGCGGATTCGGCGCGATCGGGTCACACGGCGAGCATCACGGCATTGCGCCGCACTGGGAAGTCTGGATGGCGGCGTCTGCGCTCGGCAATCATGGGGCACTCGATCTGGCCAGCCGCCACGGCGCTCGCTTCCTGGGCGCACTCCAGGACCTGGGCACGATCGAAACCGGCAAACTCGCGGACCTCATCGTGCTCAATTCGAACCCGCTCGAAAACATCCGCAACACCGTCGATGCGCAGTACGTGATGAAGGGCGGCGTTCTTTACAACGCGATGTCACTCGATCAGGTCTGGCCGAAGGCCGTGCCCTTCGGGCCGTACTACTGGCTGAATCCGGATCAGCTGAAGAGCGACACGAAGGCGACGGACATCTTCGACCGGCCGGCGCGAACGAATCGGACTGGAGGGTGAAACACCAAGGTGCGAGTCGTGTCACGAGGACGCGACTCGCACCCCTCCTTCCGGCCTGCAGTTACTCTTCTGCGTGTGCCGGAATCAGCGCCGGCGCATGCGTGTGGGCCTTGCGGTCACGCTTCAGCCATGCGGCTACGCGCTCCCTCGCCTCATCGAGAATCTCGTAGAACGTCGGGATCACGAGCAGCGTCAGCAGCGTGGACGTGATGGTGCCGCCGATCACGGCGCGGCCGAGCGGCGCGCGGAAGTCGCCGCCTTCACCGTGGCCGATCGCGACCGGGATCATGCCGGCGATCAGCGCGAACGTCGTCATCAGGATCGGGCGCAGCCGTGTGCGGCCGGCCTCGATCAGCGCTTCGCGGCGCGAGAGCCCCTGGCGCTGCCCGAACTTCGCGAAGTCGATCAGCAGAATCGCGTTCTTGGCCACGATCCCCATGAGCAGGATCACACCGATCAGGCTCATGATGTTGAGCGTGTCGCCGGTCACGAGCAGCGCGAGCACGACGCCGATCAGGGAGAGTGGCAGCGACATCAGGATCGCGAGCGGATCCAGGAACGAGCCGAACTGGATCACCAGGATCATGTACATGAGCAGTACGGCAATGCCCAGTGCGACGAAGATGCTGCCGAAGACCTCTTCCTGCTCCTTGGCCTGCCCGCCCTGTGTGATTTCGTAGCCGGCGGGCAGCTCGAACGCGGCAATCCGCGCGTTGATCTCGATCAGTACGTCGTTCAGCGGACGTCCGCTGATATTGGCCTGCACGTACACGACGCGGTCCTGATCGAGGTGGCTGATCTGCGCGGGACCGAAGCCTTCGCTGATCTGCGCGATCTGGCGGAGCGGCACGGTCTGGGGACCATTCGGCCCGACCACCACGAGCGGCAGCCGCTCGAGGTCGCCCATGTTTTCCCGCGCTTCCGGTGTGAAGCGCACCATCACATCGCGCATCTCGCCATCAGGATCCTCCCAGTCGCCCGCATCGACACCGGCGAACGCGGGACGGAGCGACTGCGCCACATCGCCCGCCGTCAGGCCGAGCGTGCCGGCTACACCGCGGTCCAGGTCGATCTCCAGCTCCGGCTTCTCGCCGCGCGTATTGAGCCCGACATCGACGGCGCCCTCGACCTCGCGGACCTGCGCCGCCAGCGCGCCGGCCAGCCGCGTCAGCTCGGTGGCGTCGCGGCCGCGCATCTCGATCTGGATCTGCTTCTGCGCGCCGGTCAGGTAGTTGCTGAAGACGGCATAGGTCGCGCCGGCAATGCGATTCATCTCGGCGCGCAGCGCATCCGTGACTTCAGCCTGCGACCGGTGGCGGTGGTGCCGCGGCGTCAGCTGCACGGAGATCGTGGCTTCGTCGACGGACCCTGACGCCGTACCCAGCGTGGTGTACGTGTACTCGACTTCCGGATAGGAACGCGCGATGCGCGCAGCTTCTTCCGACTTGAGCCGCGTATACTCGAGGCTCGATCCGGGCGGCGTCTCCACGCGCACCTGGAACTGCGACTGATCACTTTCCGCCATGAACTCGGCGCCGCCGACCGTGACCTGTAGCGCGATCGCGCCGACGAAGCTGACCAAGGCAATGATCACCATGATCAGGCGGTGATCCAGGGCCCAGGCCACAATGTACTTGTAGCCTTCGGCCTTGCTGTCGAACCAGCGGTTGAAGCGGTCCAGCTGGCGCGTGATCCAGCCCTTGTCGCTCTCCTTGACGTGCGGATCCGGCCAGAATGCGGAGAGCATGGGATCCAGCGAGAACGAGACGAACAGCGAGACCAGCACGGACGCTGCAATCGTCAGCGCGAACGGCTTGAACCACTGGCCCGAGATGCCGTCCATGAAGGCGACCGGAATGAACACGCAGACAATGGAGAACGTGGTGGCGGCGACGGCGAGTCCGATTTCCGACGTGCCTTCGTGCGCGGCCGTGAGGTGATCCTTACCCATGTCGACATGGCGGACAATATTCTCGCGGACGACGATCGCGTCATCGATCAGGATGCCGATCGCGAGGGAGAGCCCCATCAGCGACATGGTGTTGAGTGTGAAGCCGAAGGCCCAGACGGCAGCGAACGCGGCGAGCACGCTCACGGGCAGGGCCAGCCCGGTGATCACGGTGGACCGCCACGAGTTGAGGAACAGGAACACGACGAGCACGGTGAGCACGGCACCCTCGAGCAGGGCGCGCTCGACGGATATCACCGAGCCTTCGACCTGTTCGCTGCGATCCGTCACGACATCGAGCCTCGCGCCGTGCGGCAGCGTCTTCTGCAGCTCGCTGACTTCCTCGAGCACGCGCTCGCCGACATCGGTCGTGCTGTAGCCTCTGGCCTTGATGATGTCGATGCCAATCGCCTGTTCGCCGTTGTGCAGCGCGAGTGAGCGCGCTTCCTCTTCGCCGTCACGGACCTGGGCCAGCTCGCCCAGGCGAATGGTCCGGTCCCCACGCGTGGCGATCACGACATCGGCGAACTCCTGCGGGCCGGCGAGCCGGCTCTTCAGCCGGATGCTGCGCTCATCGAGCGGGCGGTTCACCCGGCCGACAGGCACGGACAGATTCTGCATCTCGAGCGCGCGTACGACCTGCGCCACGCTGATGCCGGCCGCCTCGAGCGCTTCCGGCCGCAGTTCGACCGTCAGCTCGCGCTCGATGCCGCCAACCACGTTCACATCGGAAACGCCGGCAATGCTGCGCAGTGCGCGCGTCATGCCGGGATCTGCCAGCTGCGTCAGCTCGGTCGGCGTCGCCGTCGGCGAAGAAAGCGTGAGCGATACGATCGGCATGTCCGATGCCGCCCAGCGCGACAGCGTCGGCTCTTCCATCTCGGGCGGCAGGTCGGCGCGGATCTCGGCGATCTTGTCGCGGATCTCCTGCGACGCGACATCGAGATCCTTGTCGAACTCGAAGAACACGTACGTCTGCGAGTAGCCGTCATACGCTGTCGACTGCATCTTGTCCACGCCGTTGATCGAAGCGAGCGCCTCCTCCAGCGGGTCCACGATCTCCCGCTCGACACCGGTCGGTGAAGAACCGGGGTACAGGATCGTGACGTTGATCAGTGGCTGCTGCACATCCGGGTACTCGTCCGTCTTCAGGTTGAACAGCGCGAACACGCCGAAGACGGATATGGCTACCATCGTCACGATCGTGACGATCGGCTTCCTGATTGCGAAATCCGAGATCATCATGGGTTCCCTGGCCTTTACCGTGACGCGACGGTCGTCATCGTGGGGGTGGCGATCACGACCCTCGTGCCGGGCGTGACGGAGCGGGCCGCACCGGCGAGCAGGGTATCACCCGCCAGGACGCCGCTCATGATTTCCATGCGCTCGCTCTGCGCATCGCGCAGTCCGATCCGCACGCTGGCGGTTTCGACCACGCCGCCGCGGATGCGCAGCACGGTTGCGGGCTCGGACGTCGTCTGGACGACGCCGGCCGGGACGACGATGCCTTCGCGCGATTCGACCGCAATGCGGCCGTCGGCAAAGAGACCGCCGACCAGTGGACCGTTCTCGTTGGGGATCGAAACAAAGACCTTGACCTGGCGCGAAACCGGATCGACCACCGGGTTGACCCGATCGATCCAGCCCTCGAACGTGCGGTCACCGTAGCCGCGGACGCGGAAATCGACCTTCGTGCCCGCCTGCACGCTGGCCAGCTGATCGCTGGGGACCGCGGCCTCCAGGCGCATGCTGCCCGGATCGACGATCGAGAGCAGCGGCGCGCCCGGCTGAACCACATCGCCCGCGGCGGCCGGCCGTTCGCTGACGAGGCCCGAGAGCGGCGCGCGGATCACCGTCTTCGCCAATTTGCTTTTCGGCGTGCGCCAGTGACGTCATCGCATCGGCCAGCTGCGCATCGGAGCTCAGTGCGGCCGTTGTCGCAGACTCGACATCACGCAGCGCGACGGCGCCTTCCGCGTACAGCGCCGTCATGCGCTCCTCGTTGCGTCGCGCTACGGCTGCCGCATCGGTGGCTGTGCGAACCGCGGAGCGGGCCGCAAGCACGGCATCCGTCAGCGCGGCATCATCAATCCGCGCGACCATCTGGCCCTGCCGGACCGCGTACCCCGACTCCACCGTCATCGCGATCACCGCGCCGCCGACTTCCGCGCGCACGGTCGCATGCCGCTCGGGTTGCAGCGAGCCGGAGAGCGCGGGCCCGGCTGTGATCCAGTGCCGGTCCGCGATGTGGACGTTTTCCGCGCTGAGCGTCAGCGCCCGGATCGGCTCCCCTTCCACCGGCTCGGGGCCGCGGCCTGCCAGCGCGAACCAGCTCACGGCACCCGCGCCCAGCACCGCCGTCGTTCCCGACCACCGCTTCCAGCTCTTCGACTTCGTGTGTGCATTCATCATGATCGCCGGCCTCCCACCGGTCGAACGCAATCGTTCGTAACGCGTCAGTTAATTGGAACCGGCGCCAATCGGCAGACCCGGCAGCAAGCGGACTACAGTCTTTGCGACTTCGACATCACGCGTGGCCTGAGCCCGGCTCATGCGAGCCTGCTCGAGCGTCAGCCGCGCGTCCGACAGCTCGACCTGTGTCGAGAGCCCCTCGGTGAAGCGAACTTCGGCAATCGCGTAGGCACGCTCCGCCTGCGTCACTGTGCCGGCGCTCGCCTCCAGCACGGCTTCGGCCGCCGTCAGCCGCTCGAGCGCACGGCGCGCATCCAGTGCGGCTGCCTCACGCATCTGCTGCAACCGCGCCCGTGACTCCGCCAGCTGCGCCTGCGCCGCCGCCGTCTCACCGGCAATGCGGCCGCCGGTGAAAATCGGCAGCTGAACGCTGAACCCGGCCGTCCATTGGCTGCGCAGGTCGCCCCAGCCCGAAGTGACATGTTCCGGATACGCCAGGCGGGCATACTGCGTCTGCAGCGAGATCGACGGCTTGCGCTGTGCCTTCGTCGCATCGAGCAGGCGCTCGCGCGCCGTGACGGCCTCTGCTGCCTGCAGCACCGGCGCACGTGATGCCGCCGCCGTGTCCGCGCCGGGGGCCGCCGCACCGGTCGCGCCCGCAGCCGGCGCGCAGGGCTCGTCCGCCAGCAGCGTGGTGAGGCGCAAGTCCATGCCGAGATCCAGGTCGAGCAGCTGCTTGAGCCGCATGTAGGCCAGGTCGCGCTGCGAGCGGCGCTCGATCACGACCGGCACCTGCTGGTCGCGCGAGACCCGCGCGCGCACCACATCGAACTCGGCCTTCACGCCTTCGCGGCCGCCCGCGCTCACCTGCGCCAGCGTCGCTTCCGCCTGCGCCAGGGTCGACTCCGCGATCGTTACAAAGCGGTCCGTGAGCAGCGCATCGTAGTAGGCTGCCGTGACCGTCAGCGTGTTGTCCGCGCCGGCCATCGTCACGCCGATTTCAGCGCTCCGCATTTCCGCTCTTGCGGCATCGGCCCGGGCCCGAACGCGTCCGCCCGAATACAGCGTGTGCGAGGCGGTCACACCCATCTCGTATCGGTTGGCCTGCCCGAACGGCAGGCCGGAAAGGCCGGACAACGGGCTCGCGCTGTCCGCGAGCACGCCCGAGTACTCGCTTTCGAGCGTACGCGTGTAACCGAGTGCGAGTCCCAGCTGCGGCAGCCCGCCGCTCCTGGCCTGACGCACTTCGGCGACGGCGCGTTGCGCTCCCGCCCTGGCCATGGCAACGGCTTCACTCGAAACTTTCGCCCGGGCTACAGCCTGCTCGAGCGAGATCTGCTGAGAATCCGCGGTTGCCGTCTGTGCTCCGGCGGCACCGGGCGAAATGGCCCAGAGAATCCCGGCAACGCTGCCCAGCAGCGTACGATCAAAACGCCTGGTCGATTCCATCGTGGTTTGTCTCCTCGGGGTGCCGGCATCCCGGCTCCCATAGTCGAGCGTTCGTTTCCCCGCGAACGCGGCGGCTGTATGTTGTTCAACCAGTACAGGCGCGATTACGCCGCTGACTCCGACACGGTCGTTATGGACGCCCAGGAGCGGGTCACCCAGCTGCTGTTGGACTGTCGTGGAGGGAACCGCGAGGCCTTCGACCGGCTGTTCCCGCTCGTCTACGAGGACCTGCGCGGCGTAGCGCAGCGCCAGTTGCGGCGCGAACCCGATGGCCACACGCTGGGCGCGACCGCGCTCGTGCACGAAGCGTACGTCCGCCTGGTCGACATCAGCCGCGTCGAGTGGAACGACCGGGCCCACTTCCTGGCCATGGCCGCGCGCGCGATGCGCCGCATTCTGGTGGATCACGCGCGCAAGCACCGCGCGGCCCGCCGCGGCGGCGGCGCCACCCCCATGGCGCTGGAGGATGCGGTCGTCGCCGTCGAGCAGGATCCGGACCGGCTCATCGATCTGGACAGCGCACTCGAAGGCCTGGCCAAGCTAAACGAACGGTTAGCGCGCGTCGTCGAGTGCCGCTTCTTCGGCGGACTGACGGACCCGGAGACCGCCGCTGCACTGGGCATCACCGAGCGTACGGTTCAACGCGACTGGCTCAAGGCCCGCGGCTGGCTGTACGAGGCGCTGGGCCAGCCCGGCGCATGAGTCCGGCCGGGGACGCGGGCCCGGGCTCCGGCGACGAACGATGGCGCCGGATCGAAGCGCTGCTGGACCAGGCGCTCGACCTGGAGCCGGGCGAGCGCACCCCGTTTCTGGAACGCGCCACGGATGGCGACGCGGCGCTGCGTGCTGAAGTCGAGCGCATGCTCGACGCGATCCAGCAGTCGGAATCGTTTCTGGATGAGCCAGCGGCTCGCCTGCCCGAAGAGCTGATCCGCCTGGAAGCGCCGCCCGCGATCGAGGCCCCCGAAGTCATCGAGCATTTCCGGATCATTCGCGAGATCGGCCGTGGCGGGATGGGCACCGTCTATCTCGCGGAGCGCACGGACGACATCCGCCAGCGGGTCGCGCTCAAGGTGGTGCGCCGGGGCATGCATCTGGACGAGGAAGTCGTGCGTCGATTCCTCGAGGAGCGCCGCATCCTGGCGACGCTCGAGCATCCCGGCATTGCGCGGCTGCTGGATGGCGGCATTACGCCCGAGGGTCTGCCGTGGTTTGCGATGGAGTACGTGGAAGGCGTGCGCATCGATCACTACAGCCGCGATCGGGCGCTCGACCTGCCGTCGAGGCTGCGGCTGTTCATCGCGGTGTGTGAGGCCGTGCGTTACGCACACCGTAACCAGATCGTGCACCGCGATCTCAAGCCGGCGAACGTGCTGGTGACGGCGGAGGGCGACATCAAGCTGCTCGATTTCGGCATTGCCAAGCTGCTGGCGCCCGATGTCGCGCGCGAGCAGACGCGCACGGGCGTGCGACTGCTGACGCCGGAGTACGCGAGCCCGGAACAGATTCGTGGCCGGCCGGTCACGCCGGCGAGCGACGTGTGGTCGCTGGGCGTCATGCTGTACGCGCTGGTCGCGGGGCGGCTGCCGTTCGGCGGCCCGAGCGAAGACGCGTTCTTCGTGGAACGGCGCGTGCTCGAAGCTGCGCCGCGCGTACCCTCCGCAGTGGCCGCCGAAGAAACGATCCGGCGTCGTGCGCGTGGCGACATCGACGCGATTGCGCTGCGCTGCCTGCGGCTCGAGCCGGAGCAGCGGTACGCGACGGCCGGCGATCTGGCCGCGGATGTCCGGCGTCACCTCGAAGGTCACGCGGTACTGGCGAGAGGCGGCGCGCGGATGTACCGCGTGCGCGCGTTCGCGCGGCGCAATCGTGTCAGTCTGATGGCGGGTGCGATCGGCCTGTTCACGGGCGTGGGCCTGCTCGGTCTCGGCATGTCGCGATTCCGCGGCGGCACACCAGGAGACACGGTGCCGGTACTCGCCGTCGGCCGCATCATCGATTACCGCCAGGCCGCCGTGAGCGGGCTGTTCAGCCCGCTGGCCGAAATGCTGGTTACGAATCTGGCCCGCACCCGCGGGCTCCGCGTGATCAGCAATGCGCGCATGTCGGAGTTCATCCGGCACGCGCTGCAGAACGGCGATTCGGCGAACGCACACGTCACGGCGGCGCGGCTGGCCGGCGCGACGCGCGTGGTCGAGGGCGCACTCTACGCGGCGGCGGACCGGTTGCGTCTCGACCTGCGTCATGTCGACCTCGAGTCCGGCAATGTGCTGGGCTCGACGAGTCTCACGGGCGCCGATCTGTTTGCACTGGCGGACAGCGGAACGGCACGGCTCGCGGCGCAGCTCGACGTGGCGCCGCCCGCCGGCTCGATCACAGACGTGACCACGAGCAGTGTCGTCGCGTATCGGCTCTACTCGGAAGGACTGGCCAGCCTGTACGAGGGCGACCGCGCCGGAGCGCAGCGCCTGTTCGATGCCGCGCTCGGCGAAGATTCGACGTTTGCGATGGCGGCGTTCCAGAGCGCGCGCGCAATCGGCTCCGACTGGCGACTGCCGCGTCACGCCGACTACCAGGACCGCATGAACCGTGCGGTCCGCCTGGCCGGCAGCACCAGTGACCGCGAGCGGCTCATCATTCGCGCGTGGTTCGCCCGGTCCACGTACGATCCGGCGCTGCGCGCCATCGCCGATACCCTGAGCGTCCGCTATCCCGATGAGGTCGAGGGTCATCTGTATTCCGGCACGGCGCGCATTGTCGCGGGTGACTTCGCCGGCGCTGTGCCCTATCTCGAGCGCGCCGTGGCCATGGACTCCGTCGCGGTCAGGACCGCGCAGAGCGGCTGCAGCGGGTGTGAAGCGCTGAACCTGCTGGTGAGCGCCTGGGTCTTCGCGGACTCGATGAGCGCCGCGGAGCTGGTGGCCCGGCGCGGGCTGCAACTGCAGCCGCGTTCCGCCAGTGCGTGGCGCCGGCTGGCCGATGTGCTGGATCTGCAGGGCCGCTTCATCGAAGCGGGCGTGGCGCTGCGCAGCGCGGAGGCCGTCGATGAGCTGAACGGCGGGCTGGGCGAGCGGGTCCGCCACCACATCCGGGCGGGCGAGTTCGAGAGGGCGGACCGCCTGCTCGAGGACGCGCTCGAAGCCAGTCCCGCATCGCGGCAGAGCCAGATCTGGTTTTTCCGCACGCTCAGCCTGCGGCATCAGGGCCGGCTGACCGAAGCGCTCGAGACTGCGCGCCGGTTCCGCGCCGCCGCCGCCGAAACGCCCGGCGTTCCCGGCAGCACTCCGCCCGGCGCCTATCCCGAAGCGCAGGTTCTGCTCGACATGGGCCGCGCGCGCAGTGCGGCGATGCTGTTCGATTCCGCATCGCGATGGTATCCGGCTGGCGAACCGCCGTCGAACCGCGCAGCCCGGCGCGTCTGGGGGCTGATGCTGCGTGCAACGGCGCTCGCGCGCGCAGGCGATGTCCCGGCGCTGTTGCAGATCGCGGATACCGTCGAGCGTGCGGGCCAGCTCAGCTATCTGGCGCGCGACCAGCAGCTGCACCACCACATCCGCGCGCTGGCAGCGGCGGCGAGCAGCCAGGACGATCGCGCCGTGGCCGAGCTGCGCAGCGCGATCTACTCGAGCACGACCGGCGGCAACCTCACGATGTACGAGCTGGGCCGGCTGCTGCTGCGCTGGGGACATGCGGCCGAGGCGATCGGTGCGCTGCGGCCTATCGCGCGCGGCGCCGTCCTCGATGGACCCAACCTGCACCTCACACTCACCGAGATCCATCTCCTGCTCGCTCGTGCGTTCGAGGCCGCCGGCCAGCGCGACAGCGCGGTCGCTCATTACCAGCGCGTCGCCGATGCGTGGCGCCGCGCGGAACCGCCTTTCACCGCGCTGCGCGATGAAGCGATTCAGAAAGTCGCTGCGCTCCGGCCCACGCGCTGAAACTTCGCGGATGTCGCCTTCCGGCCCGCCCTCGCGCCTCCATCGATAACGGACCGCGAGCGGCTCCAAGGCTCCCGGCCGTACGGGCCGCCAATCCATGGCGGATCAAGGCCCGAATCGATGACTCATGGAACGAGGACGCTTATGCGGATTGCCACGATGTTGACCACACTGGGCCTGGCGCTGATGAGCGCGGGCGCATCGGCTCAGAATGTGACCTGGGACTACGACAAGGAGGCGGATTTCACGCGCTACCGGACGTACACGTGGGTGCCGGGCACGAACCTCGGCGACGAATTCAACCACAAGCGGGTCATGGCCGCTGTCGATGCGCAGCTCGCGGCGAAGGGAATGCGCCGAGTCGAAGCGAATGAGAATCCCGACATGCTCGTCGCCTATCACGCGAGCTTCGACCGCGACCTCCAGATCAACGCTTCGTCGTTCGACACGGGCGGCTGGGGTGGCTACCGATTCGGCTCGAATCGCACCGGATCGGCCCGCGTCCAGGAGATCCTGGTCGGCACGCTCATCGTCGATCTGGTCGACGCCGGCACGAGGGACGTCGTCTGGCGCGGCATCGCGAACAAGGAAGTCGATGTGAAGGCGGACCCGGAGAAGCGCGACCGGAACATGAACCAAGCCGCCGAGAAGCTCTTCAGGAAGTATCCACCCGCGAAGTAACCTTCCGACACGGCCGGCGGCAGAGGTGCCGCCGGCCGCCCGCACCGCCGGGCGTCCGGCTACTTCACCTTCCGAGGCTTGACCGCCGTCTGCGTCTCTGAAGCCGTCACGGCTCGTGTGATCGTCGCGCAAAGCAGCATCTGATCCTGTGGCGTTGCCGGTCGCTGGCCCGCGGCCATCTGCCGTGCGCTGCTCTCGCTGAAGCCGATGACCTGGAGTCCGTGCTGCAGCGCCGTCACCTGATGCGGCGTCATCCCGCGCGGCGCGGTGCCCGCTTCAGCGCCATGACTCATCCTGACGTTGGTCCCCACGACCAGCGCCCCATCCGTCTTCGTGCGCGTCTTCGCACTCGCATCAGGAGGCAGCGGCGGCGCTGTATTCGGATAGGGGATGGGTACCGGACTGCCGGACATGGCTCCCGGCGTGATGCAGACAGACACGGCGCTCGGCACCAACGCGTGCCCCGACTTGTCCGTGATGGTCTTCGCCCCCACGGCGACGACGGAACCCATGAGCCCTCCTTTTTCCCGCGCCCGGTGAGTCACGCCTCCCTGTAGAATAGCGAGTAATCCGTCCGTCCGCGGCCGAAGCTTTGTGATCACCATGATCCAATCGGCGCATCCCGCGCGTGACGGAGTCCCGCCCTGAAGCGGGTCGTCAATAAACAACGCGACCGCTGGCTGGCGGTTGTCGCGAACCTGGCTCGCTAATGCCCGGTTCCCGGCCGCCAGCTCACGGTCACGTTGGACTGCCCGGCAGTGAGCTGCCTTACGCTATCGGCGCGATGCCCCCCGGCAATCTCGCCGCGCCGGGCTATCAGAACAGGATGCCGAACGTCACCGGGATCGCCCGGATCGTCTTCGAGTCGATGATGCCCTGATCCGTGTAGACGTTCTGCACACGGCCTTCGATGAAGGCCTCGAGCCGGCCGATCTTGAGCGCGATGCCGCCGCCGCCATCAATGCCGAACTTCGTCGTCGATTCCGAAATCTCCGTGGGCCCGCCTGTCAGCTCCTGGTGGATGTTGAAGGCGCCCACGCCGGCCGTTACGTACGGCCGGATCGGCCCCAGGCTGAACAGGTTCAGGTTGATGCCGCCCACGCCGCTCAGGATCCGGTTCTGCCCGGTGGCGCCCGCGAGCAAGGCATCCTTCAAATCGAACTTCTGATAACCGAGGTTCAGCCGGATCGGGAAACCGAGACCCGGATCGATCAGCAGAAATGCCTGACCGTTGATGCCATTCTTGAACGCATCGGCCGCATCGCTGGTCGGCACGCTGATGCCGCCGCCGAAACCGATGCGGATGAAGTGCCGCTCGGGCATCCCGCCCGGCATCTGTGCCGCCAGCGGTACGGCCGACATGGCGGCGATCACAAGCCCATTTATCACGGTACGGCGCATGGTTCTGCCCTCCAGAGCCAGAGTCACGCCTCGCCGGGCCGCCGGTCCCCCTCAGGCCCCGACTTGCCGCAGCGTTCGCGCGACCTCTACGTTGAGGCGGTGGATCATCCGGGAATCACAAACGCGTCATCGGCGGGTCCCCCTGTGACTTTCCGGCTCAAAACCTTCGGCGGTCCACTCATCGAGGGCCCGGGCGGACCGCTCACGGGCGCAATCACGCAGCGACGCCGGCTTGCCGCGCTGGCGCTGATGGCTGCGCATGGCGGCCACTTGAGCCGCGACCGCCTGGCCGTCTACCTGTGGCCGGAAAGCGACGAGGAGCGGGCGCGCCACGCTCTGGCCCAGCTGCTCTACAGCCTGCGCCGGGACCTGGGCGAGGACGCCATCACGGGCAGCAGCACGATGCTGCTCCTGAACGGCGATGTGCTGAGAAGCGACGTCGCCGAGTTCGAGGCCGCGCTGAAGAGCGGCGACCTCGAGCGAGCGCTCATCCTGTACTCCGGTCCGTTCCTGGAAGGCTTCTACCTGAACGGCTGTCCCGAATTCGAGCGCTGGGTCGAGGATCTCCGATCGCAGCTCCACCAGCGCGCCTGCACGGCCGCCGAAACCGTGGCGGCGTCGGCAACCGGTACCGGTGACAAGGCGAGGGCGGTACACGCGTGGCGGCGGGCCGCGGCGCTCGCCCCCTACGATTCGCGCGTCGCGCTTGCGCTGATGCGCGCGCTGGTCGCCGCGGGCGACCCGGCCGGCGCCGTCCAGCACGCCCGCATCCACGCGGCCCTGCTCCAGAACGAGCTGGGCAGCGCACCCGATCCGGCGATCGAAGCGTACGTGGCCGCGCTTCCTGCGGCTAACCCGGGAGTTAGCGAAGCCCGCAAGCCGGTCGCGCCGGCGGCCGCGCCGCCACCCGGCGCCGCGCCGGCTGAACCCGTACCGGCCTCGACGGTCGAGGACGCGGCGGCCGCGGCCGCTCAGCCGAGCCGCGCGCGGCGTCGGCGCGTGGCGGCCTGGGTCGGAGGCAGCGCGGCCCTCGCCGCAACGATCGCGGCGGCGTTGCTGACCGAGGCGGACGCCGGCCCGCGCCAATGGATCGTGATTGCGGATGTCGAGAACCGGACCGACGACCCGGTGTTCGACCACACGGTGCCGCTGGCCATCACCACGTCGCTGCGACAGTCGAAGCGCGTGCACGTGACCACGCCGGAACGCGTCGAGCAGGCGCTGGTTCGCATGCGCATGGCGGGTGCCGATTCGCTGCTGGACGTGCGTCTGGCAGTCGAGTTGGCGCGCCGCGAGGGCATTCGCTTCGTGCTCGTGCCCACGGTCGTGCCGTCCGCCGACGGTTACGAGCTGACGGCACGACTCGTCGATCCGGAGAGCCAGGCTGTAATGGTGGCCCGCACCGTCCGCGCGAGCTCGCGGGCCGACGTGCTGCGCGCGCTGGATCGCCTGGGCCGCGTAGTTCGCCGCGAGCTGGGCGAATCGCTGTTCAGCGTGTCCACCAGCGCGGTACCACTGCCGCGCGTGACGACAGCATCACTCGACGCACTCAAGAGCTACGCCGACGGTTGGAAGGAGTTCGGCGCCAGCCGGTGGGGCCAGTCCGAACTGCTCTGGAAGCAGGCAGTCGCGCGCGACTCGAGTTTCGCGAGCGCGTGGGCCGCGCTCGGCACGGTGTGCTACTGGCTGAACCGGCCGACCGAAGGAAGTCAGCACTTCGAGCGAGCGCTCGACCGAATGACCAGCCTGCCCGTGCGCGAGCGCGTGATGATTCAAGCCGCCGCCTTTGGCTGGCGCGGCAACCGCGAAGCGTCAACGGACCTGCTCCGCACGTACCTTGTCGGAAACCCTGACGATACCGATGCCCTTGCTCGTCTGGGCTACGATCTGCTTCGTCTGGACCGCGACGCCGAAGCGGCCGACGTCTTTCTGCGCCTGTTGGCCGTCGACTCGATGAGTTGGAGCACCTGGCTGAACCTCGCGACCGTCGAGAAGGGTCTGGGCCGGGTGGACAGTGCAGTGATCCACTATCGCCGCGCGTTTGCACTCGCGCCCTGGGCCGAAACCGGCAACGACAACCTGAACCATGAATACGGTTCGACGTATCTGCTGGCGGGGGACACGGCGGCGGCGGCGGCCGTGTTCGCGAAGATGCTTCCCCTCGAACGCAACCTGCGCGCCCGTGGACTGCGTTCCATGGCGTACCTCGCCCTCCTGCGCGGCGAGTACCGCGACGCCGCGGACCAGCTCGCCGAGGCCGCCGCAATCAACCGGTTCGCGGGTGCGCCGCTGAGCGAGGTGCGCAACCGGTTGCTGCTCGCGGCTACATACGAACAGCTGGGCGATTCCGAGCGGACGCGTGCTGAACTCGATTCCGCATACGCGGTGGGCCGCCGCATTGATCTGGAACCGACAGTGTTTTTCTGGTTGGGCAAGGCCCTGGCGCGGGCCCACAGCACGCGCGCAGCGGTGCAACTGCTCGATTCGCTCGGAACCCGCGTGCGCCCCGATGCGCGGTCGCATCGCGCGGCGCTCGAAGGTCTCCGCGGCGAGGTCCTTGTGGCTCAGGGCGATGCCGCAGGCGCGGTTCCTCACCTCGAGGCCATGATCCGCGCCGATTCGTCCGCCTACACCCTCGAATCCCTGGCGTTCGGCGTCGCTGCTGCCGGCGATCTCGATCGGGCCGCGCAACTCTACCGGGAACTCGACCGGCCCGCAGTTTTCGGATTCGAATCCCAGCAGTACAGTCGACTGGCGCCCTACTGGCTCGGACGCATCGAGGAGCGCCGCGGTGACGCCATCGCCGCGATCCGCGCATTCGAAGCGTTCGTTGCGGCGTTCAGCCGGGCGGACCCCGATCTCGTTCCGCTCGTCGATGCGCGCGTGCGCCTCGACCGCCTGCGCCTGTCCGACCGGCCTCGCTGACCGGGGGTTGCTCAACCGCGCGCTAGCGCACGAACGCCTCGATAGCGGCCGCCACGGACTCCGGCGCCTCTTCCTGCGGCCAGTGACCCGCGTCTGCCAGCTCGACGACCTCAGCCCGCGGCAATGCATCTCGCCAGCGCGCAAGCTGCGCCGGACGGAACGCCGTGTCCTTCATGCCCCACACGATCAGCGCCGGCTTCGGCTCGAGCTGCCCGCGACGCTCCCATAGCCACCGGTAGTGCGCGTCCGACGCCAGCAGCGACCGCGCCAGCGCCCACAACACCCGCTCGCGCGACTCCCGGTCCGGAAACCGGTCCAGGTACGCGCGATGAATCGTACGCGTCAGTTTGCGTCCGTCGCCCCACGCGCTCGGAAGCAGCAGCCGCAACGACGCATTCGCCCAACCATACAGAAACCGGCCCAGCCCGCCGCCCATCCACCTCGCGCCCAGCGCCATCCGCGCATCGTCCGCAAAACTCCACATCCATGAATTCAACACCACCAGCCGCTTCACTCGATACCTCGGCTCCAGCGCCAGCGGCAGACCGATCGGTCCGCCAAAATCGTGCACGACCAGCGTGAAGTCCCGGAGCCCCAGCTCATCCACGAACGCCGACAGCCGCGCCGCGTGCGATTCCGGCGTGTACGATGCTGCCGCCGGGCGATCCGACAGTCCAAAACCCAGATGATCCGGCGCCACACACCGAAACCGCGGCGACAGCGCCCGGATTACGTGCCGCCACTCGTAGCTCCACGTCGGCGTCCCGTGCACGAACAGCAACGCCTCGCCGCCGCGACCCTCGTCCACGTAGTGGATCCGCCCCTCCGACAGATCCCGCCATTGCGATTCGAACGGGTAGTCCGGCACGTCCACCGGGCCCGCGCCGGCCCGCCTCGATTCCAGTACATCGGTTGGCATCGTGTCCTCGTGCGTCCGCGTTCTCGTGTTGCGGCACCGGCCCGTTCCCGGCCGCCGCCATTCATTATACATTCGTTCAATGAAAACGACAAGGAGGGGCGTGTGCCACGATCGCCGAGCCTGAACCGGCGCATGCGGGAGGAGAGCCGGTCGCGGATCCTGCGCGCGGCGCTGGAAGTGTTTGCCGAGCAGGGCTACGGCGGGGCGTCGTTGCGGATGATTGCGGGCCGGGCCGGGGTCTCGCCTGGGCTGATCTACGCGTACTTCGCGGGGAAGCCGGCGCTGCTGGAGGCGATTTTTGCGCAGAGCATGGCGGACGTGCGGGCGTCGTTTGCGGCGGCGGATCGGGAGCCGGACCGGCGGCGGCGGGTGGAGCGGCTGGTACGATCGAGTTTTGAGATCCTGCGCGGGAACCTGGAGTTCTGGCGGCTGGCGTACGGGGTGCGGATGCAATCCTCGGTTCTGCCGGGGATCGAGGCGGCATCGGCGGCGTGGCGTCGGGAGATTCTGCACGTGCTCACGCGGTATCTGCGCGGTGCGGGCGTGGCGAAGCCTGCGGTGGAGGCGCGGGTTCTGTTTGGGCTGATCGACGGTGTGGCTCAGCACTACGTGCTCGAGCCGAAGGCCTATCCGCTAAACGCCGTGTTGGAGCGGATGCTGTCGCGGTACGGCTGAGCGCGGCAGGCTGTGGCGCAACGGGGATGAGCGGAGTCTGCGGGGCGCGAGCCAGGCCGGCCGGGGCGAAGCGGCGAAGCTGAGCGCGGCTGGCCGTCTGCGGCTGCAGCGCGGGCCGCCGTTCAGCCGATACTCTGGCCATGTTCTCCCTCAATGGATGGGATCCGCAGTGAGCCCGCCGCTGGCGCTTGGTCCCGTGCTGGTCGCGCTGGTCGCGAGCGTGCCCGGAGCGGTCGCGTGGTGGACGGGTCGCGGGCTGCAGCGTCAGATGGAGGATCCGGCGCTGCCGGAGCTGCTGATGGCGAGGCAGCAGCGGCTGGTTCTGGTGGTGGCCACGGCGATCGCACTGATGCTCGTACTGGGCGCGGTCCACGGCGTGTGGGGGATGCCGTTGCTGGCGCTGGGCATGCTTGCGGGGCGCTACCCGCTTCGGCGTGCGCTGCTGGGCGAGACCGTGGGGCTGGGCCGGTACCTGTGGCACAGTCTTCGGTCGGTTGCCGGCACATGGGGCTTCTGGCTGCTGCTGCTCTGCGCGCCCTGTACAGTGCTCGTCGTGGACGCAATGTCGTGGCCGCTCTCGCTCGCGCTGATTCCCGTGCTGCTGCTCTGGGAGAACGCGTACATTCGCATCTGGCTCAGGCTGCACGATGCCATACCGCTGGAGGACGCTCGGATCGAGCCGCGCGTGCTAGCGATTGTCGAGCGGGCGGGAGTGGCGGCGCCGGCGCTGTACCGCGTGGGCACACCGGGGCTGCGTTACGTGAATGCGCTGGCGCTGCCGTCCGCGACGCGTCCTGCGATCGGGTTGGGCAACGCGCTGCTCGAGCTGCTCGAGCCGGATGAGATCGCCGCGATCTATGCGCATGAGCTGTCACACATCGAGCAGTTCAGCCCGCGCGTGGTTCGCGGGCTGCAGTGGACGACGCGCCTCTTGATCGTATTGTCCGTGGGATTGCCGCTCGCGGCGCGATGGCTGGCGCCCGGCCTGGCGGGCTGGCTGATCTGGCTGTGGCCGGCGGTTCCGCTGGGTCTGCTGGTACAGCGGGCGCGCAAGAGTCAGCAGCGTGAGACGGAAAGCGATCTGCGCGCCGCCGCGCTGTGCGGCGATGCCGAGGCGGTCGTGCGCGCGCTGGTCAAGGTTCACGTGTACGCGTTCATTCCACGGCGCTGGCCGGTGGATGTGGAGCGCGGCGCAACGCATCCGAGTCTCGCGCGGCGCATCCAGGCGTTGCGCGGGGACGGTGGCAGTGTGGCCGCATCGGCGGGTGCGCCCACGGTGCTCGCGACGGCTCGCGAAGGGAGCTATGTCGCGTTCGACCGCGATCGTGCGTGGTGGCTCGATGGCGTACCCGCGAGCGCCGCTCCCGATCTCGAGTCACTGCGCGCCGGCGCCACGAGCGTACGATCTGTCGCCTGGCCCGAGCTGATCGAGCTGCGCGTCACGACAAAAGGCGCCGAGCGTGCGCTTCGCGCCGAGCATCGGAACGGCGACAACTGGAGCGTTCCCGTCCGGTACGCGCAGGTAGCCGAGCTGCAGAAGGCGCTCGATGTGGTCGACGTGCGCCTGCGCCGCGAGCTGGGCAGGCGGAGCGCCCCGCTCTCACCCCTCATCGCGCTGACCACGCTTCTCGTGATGCTTGCCTCCGGGCAATACAGCATCCTGTTCATCCCGCTCGTGCTGCTGCTGCTGCGGCCGAGCACAGCCGCGCTCGCGGCCCGGGCGCAATGGCCGTGAGCGGCGCCGTGCTCGGCATCGCGCTGGCGGGAGTCAGCTGGCCACTCGATCCTGCGGCCCTTGGCCTGGCCGCGCTGTTCGTTCTCGGGCTGCTGTCCCTGGCCCTCGCGTGGAACCTGGCGAGCCGCCAGGGCAAGCGCGATGGCGTGCGACTCACGCTCTACGTGCTGGGCACGGCCGTCGCGATCCTGCTCGCCATTGTTGTTTTCAGCGTTTCGGCGCTGCCCGTCCAGGAGATCGTTGCGCTTCCCATCGTGCCCGCGCTGGCCGTCACGCTGCTGGGTGGCGCTGCCGCACTCGCGATCAACGGTTCGCGGCGTGCCCGGCGTGCCGCGCTCGCCTCGACGGCTGTCGCGGCGCTCACGGCTTCGCCCGTGCTGATTTCGGCGAGTGAGCGGGAACGCGGAATCGAGCTGGTGCGAGGCACGGCCGACGCCATCGAGGTCGGACGCGTGGACCTGGGCGCGAGCGCGACGGGGCTCCAGCTGTCGCCGCGCGGCACCCGGTTCGTCGTGCAGCAGGCCGGTCGCGGCGATGCCGCATCGCTGCTTGCGCGGTCCGTGCGCCACGTGGTCGGCGCGGCGGGTGGCACGCTTCGCGTGATCCCTGCGATTCAGGTCGCGTTTCTCGATGACGATCACGTGATCGTGCTGCAGGCGGCGGACAGCGCGTCCGAGCTGCGGCTCGAGCGAGCAGACTCGGCCGTACTGCTCTGGTCGGCGCGGCTGCCCGAGTTGTTCGGACCGAAACTTGTCGCTCAGCCAGCGGATGGCACGTGGGCCGTCATCGGAACGGACATGGCTTCGGATTCACTCGTGGTCGCGACAGGAACCGCGGACTCGCCCGGACCCCGGATTCATCGCTATGCGCCATTCGACTCGCTCGGCGCCATTGACCATCTCGTCTTTGACGGCGGCGCCAGGCTGATCCTGCCGTCATTCCAGGTGCGTTCGCGCCCGAGCTTCCCACTGGCTCTGGCGATGATGTCCGGTTTCCCCTCGGTCGAGGTGTGGTCCGTCACCGCGGATGGCGCGCGCCGCGTCGGTGAGATGGACGGCTACCCGCAGTGCGGGCAGCCGGAGGCGGGTCAGGCGGCGTGTCTCGTCCGGGATCGCAGCCGAGCGCGCGTGTGGCTGATCGATGCGAGTGGTGCAGCGTCTCCCGTCCAACTGACCGTACGTGACGCCATCACCGGCGTCCCGGGCGCGGGTGCCCGCCTGACGCTTTCCAATGGAGCGGACCGCGTCACGCACATCGACCTCGCGACCCGCCGCGTTACGGACATCCGTCTGCCGCCGGACCTGGGCACGGTCTATGAAGCCAGCGCGGCCGGCAACCGGCTCGCCGTGCTTCGCTTCGAGCTGGCCACGGCGCAGCTCGTCTTCCTCCGCACCGAATAGCCCGGGTTCCTCCCGGTGCCAGCCATGCCGACTGGTTGCTCCGCGGGCGGCCGCGCAGGTTCCTCCGCGTCAGCTTGCCGCAGTTCCGCCGAATGCAACGGAATGTCACCCGTACGGATCGCTTCAGGGCGGCCAGCATGGGCGCCGGCCTGCCCAACCTGGTCAGCATGACCAGGACGCCGGACATCCCGGACTACCTGGTCGGGCACATGGGCGGCGAGTTCTGGAACGATTACGAGACGCACGAGAAGCACAGCGCGATGTATCGCATTGCCAACGTGAAGACACCCATGCAGGTGATCCACGGCGCCAACGTTCTGCGCGTTCCGTTCACACAGGGACAGGAGTTCTTTGGGGCGCTGCAGCGGCGCGGCGTGCCTACGGAGATGGTCGTCTACCCGCGTACGGGCCACGGACCCAGCGAGCCCAGGTTCGTCATGGATGTGTCGCTCCGCATCCTGACCTGGTTCGACAGGCACCTCGGCCGGAAACCGGCCACAACGGATCGCTGATTCCGGACCGCCGCCGCGGCGTCAGCTGCCGCCGCGCGGGTTCGCGCCGGCCGCGCGCCGCGCGGCCAGCCGGCCATCGGCAACCCATACATCATCGCCGATGCGCACGGTCGCATCCGGAAAGAAGTTCCAGCGTACGTACCCGCCGCCCGTGGCGCCGCCCAGCTCCGTGTTGTCGCCCAGCGACAGGCGGACCACACCCGCACCATAGCCGTAATACGGGATCCAGGAGCGGTCGGCCGGAATCGCGAGCAGCGGATTCATGCCGAGCGCAAACTCGCGGAACACGTAGGCGCCGGCTCCTCCCGCACGCAGCTCGGCTTCCACATGCTGCGCGCCTTCGGCGGCCCGGACTTCCACGACTCTGCCTTCCGCGAAGCGCAGGACCAGATCGCGGACGGGCTGCCCGTTCCACGTCGACGCAGGCAGCGCGATCGTACCGCTGACCGTCGCCTCGAGGGGCGCAACCCGCACGGCGCCGGGCGGCAGCTCGATCTCGCGGTCGATCAGATTGCGCGTACGGCGCACGCGCGCGGCCGATGCATCGCCATCCTGCAGCGTGACCGGCCGGTCGCCAATGCGGAAGCGCAGGTTCGTACCGGCCGATGTCGTCACCCGGACCTCGGCGACGCGCGCGGCCGATTCGAAGGCCTGCTGATCGGCGCGCAACGTCGCATAATCCGTTTCGAGCACGGCACGCTGATGCACGGCGTGCATGCCGGGCGCATCCGGGATCGATTGGCTGCTGAGGTTGTGCGCACCAAACCAGTGGAAGTGGACCGTGCGGCCGCGACCCGTGCGCAGCACGTCCTGCATCGCGTCATAGGCGGGACCATTGGCGAGCGGCAGCATTATCGCGACATCCACTTCGCGGAAGAGCTCGGCCAGGCCCGCACGGTTCCGGCCCGCCGCCGCCGCGACGAATGGCGTGCCCGGCTCGCCCGGCATCGGATCGCCCGAGGCACGCAGCACGCCGAGATCGACCGCACCGGTCCGCGCGATCCGCTCACGCAGCGCACGCACGAGCGGGGCAAATGTTTCGGGCTGGCCAACCAGCAACACCCGCTCACCCGGCTGCAGCGCCATTCGCTCGACGATCCGCTCCGCCAGGCGCGCCCACTCGAGCGGCGGCGCCTGCGCCGCCGCGGCGGTTGCGGCCGCGACCAGCAGGGCTCCCGCACAGAACGCGATCCGCTTCATTCCGTTTGTCGCCAGGATCATGAGCCGCTCCATTCTCGCCGTGCCGGAGAGCCGCCTGCCCGGCCGCAGACTAACGTGCCGCCCGCGGCGCCGCCATTGAGTGCGCCGCGCAGAATGCAACTTGCACAATGCAACGCTTGTTCGCGCCCATGTCCGCGCCATCTTGAAGGATCCCCGCCGCACTCCCCACCGTCCAGCGCAAAGGATCGTTATGAATCGCACGGGTGCATTCCCTCGCGCTGCTGCGACGCTTCTTGCCGGTCTCGCGCTGCTCGCAGCGTGTACCGACCCTCCCGCGGAAACCGTGGCCGGCCCGCCGCTGCAACCGCAATTCGGTTTGGCCGGCCGGCAGGACGTGCAGCGAGCGCTCCAGGCGCAGCAGCGTCACAACGCGGCGCTCAGGCGGATCCCTGGTGTCGTCGGCACTGCCGTGGGGCTCCTGCCCAATGGGAGAGCCACGCTCCGCGTCTTCCTCTCGGGCGCCGAGTCGCCGCAGCTGCCGTCATCGCTCGATGGCGTGCCGACGTCCACCGAGGTCACTGGACTGTTCGTCGCGCTGAGCGATCCGACCACGCAGCAGCGCCCGGCGCCAGTGGGCTTCTCCGTGGGCCATTTCGCCATCACGGCGGGCACCATCGGCGTGCGCGCGCTCGACGGCTCAGGCAATCTCTACATCCTCAGCAACAATCACGTGCTCGCCAACTCGAACAACGCCAGCATCGGCGACGCGATTCTGCAGCCCGGCGCCTTCGACGGCGGAACCGTCGCGAACGATCAGGTGGCCACGCTCGCCGCGTTCCGGCCGATCAACTTCGCGACCAATGGCACGAACACCATGGATGCCGCGATCGCGCTGACGACGGCGCGCATGGTCGGCAACTCCACACCGCTGGACGACGGCTACGGGGTTCCCAGCGCAGCGATTTTCGGCGATGCGAACAACGATGGTCTCTTCGATGACAAGACTGCGCTGCTCGGCGTTGCCGTGCAGAAGTACGGCCGCACGACCCGACGCACGCAGGGCACCATCACCGGCATCAACGCATCGCTCTTCATCTGCTATGAGGTCCTGATCATCTTCTGTGTGAAGTCGGCCAATTTCGCGGACCAGCTGATCATCGAGCCGGGCGCGTTCAGCGGCGGCGGCGATTCGGGATCGCTGATTGCAACGGCCAGCGGTGCGAATCCCGTCGGCCTGCTGTTTGCCGGCAGCAGCGCGCAGACGATCGCCAACCGAATCGACCTCGTGCTGAACCACTTCGGCATCCGTGTCGACGACGGCAACGCTCCGCCGCCAACGCCGCTCACGGATATTGCCGTGACGAGCGTCAGCGCACCCTCGTCCGTGACACAGGGCAGCACGGTCGATGTCGCCGTCACGGTCCGGAATGCGGGCAACCAGGACGTGGCCGGTTCGTTCAACGTGATCCTGCAGGATCTGACCGACAACGTGACGATCGGCAGCCAGGCCGTGGCGGGTCTCGCGGCGGGCGCGACCACGACTCGCACTTTCCCCTGGAACACCACCGGCCGGTCGATCGGCACGCACGCGCTGCGAGGCCGTCATGATTTCGCGGATCAGAACAGCACGAATGATACGCAGACAACGAATGTGACGATCAACGCACCCGGCACGGGCCTGACGATGCACGTCGGCGATCTGGATGGCATTGCATCCAACGACGGCGCCACGTGGTCGGCCATTGTCGAGGTGGCCATTCACGACGCCAGCCATCAACCGCTCAATGGCGCGACCGTGGTCGGCAAGTGGACGCCCACCGGGCTCGCCTCGGACACCTGCACGACGGGCGAGCTGGGTGGCAACGGCACCTGCATTTTCCTGTTCCCGGGTCTGACCCGGAAGAGCGTCACGTTTACCGTGACGAGCGTCACCATGACCGGCCGCACCTATCAGTCCTCGAGCAACCACGATGCCGATGGCAGCAGCAACGGCACGACGGTCAAGGTGAACCGGCCGCGCTGACGGCCGCCACACGACACGCACGTCGATCAGACGCCGGCCGGGCATGAGGCCCGACCGGCCGGCGCCCCGGGGAACGGATGGGAATCGAGGAAGTTCTCGCGAAGTACACTGCGGCGCTGCTCGCACTGCCCGGCGTGGCCGGAGTGGCGCAGGGCTTGTGCGATGGCCAGCCCTGCATCCGGGTATTTCTCGCTCGTGCCACGACGGCGCCGCTTCCGGCGGAGCTGGAGCGGTTCCCGGTGCGAGTCGAGTTCAGCGGGTCCTTTGGTGCGCGCTGAGGCGGGCACTGGCACGCGCGATCCTGTATGTCGGGCGGCGCTCGACCGGAATGTGCGCGCCGCGGCTACCGGCTCGTGCGCAGCAGCTCGTAGAAGCGATCGATCTTGCGCACGTAGCCGAGCGTCTCGACGTAGCGCCAGCGTTGCACTTCGGGCGCGATCGTTTCGATGCTCGACCAGACCGCGTGATCGAGGTTGCGCTCGCGCGCCACGTTCGTTGCGCGCGTGATCGTGCCCTCGCCGGCATTGTAGCTGCCGAACATGAAGTACCCACGCTCGGGCTCGCCCACCTGCTTCGACCAGAGCCGCCACAGGTAGCGATCGTGGTGGATGCCGGCGGCGATGTTCCATTCGGGATCGTTGATGTCGCCCAGCTCGGGCCGCCGCGACTGGATCATCTGGTACGTTGACGGCATCAGCTGCATCAGGCCGCGCGCGCCGACGTGACTCGTCGCGGCCGGGTTCAGATTGCTCTCCGCCATGGCCTGGGCTTTGAACACCTTCCAGTCGAACGCGGCGCCGAAGTATCGTTTCGAATACTTGCGGAACGTTTCGTCGTACTTGTCCGTGGCGCGCGAGATGGCGCGCGCTTCTGCGGCGCGCTCCAGCGCATTGCCCATCTCGCGGATTCGCGACTGCTGCGCGCTCGTCTCCAGCGCGCCCGTCGCCAGCAGCACCAGGGTCAGGGGCAGACTTCGCATGGCGGCCTCAGCTGAGCGCGTTCCCGATGATGATGGCAATGCCGATGAACAGAGCGGCAATGAAGATGGCGACGGCAATGTTGCCGCGTTTCAGCTCTTCGGCGAAGTCGACCTGCGGCGTCATTCGGTCGATGAGCCGGTAGCTGACGAACATGAGCACGACCCCGAGGATCGCGTAGACGAAGTTCAACGCCAGGATCGAGAGTTCCATGTTCCCCCGAAGCCCGTCGGCTCACCGGACGTCGGCAGCGTCCGGGTGACCTGTACCTACGGGACGCGGGCCGTGCCGGTTTTGGGCCGCGTCTCTCAAAATGATAAGATCGACGGGCACACCTGACAACACGAGTCGCCGGCCGGCCGCTGGCCTGTGGACGGTCCGATCTGCGCGTTCCTGGATGGCGGGTCTGGCGGCCCCGATCTTTCGAAACCACTGGCCGCGGGCTAGGCTTCACACCGGTCCATTGACGGGCCGGCCTGAAACTATGACCGCATTCTACTGGTTCGCGCTCATTGTCGGGGCGGGGATGTATCTGTTCTCACTCGCCGCCGATTTCACCGGCCACGCCGATGTTGGCGATGCCCACGCCGATGCTGACGCCGATCATGGCGACGGTCACGGCTACAACATCCTGTCCATCCGCAACGCGACGTACTTCCTGTTCGCCTTTGGCGTGACCGGCGTACTGCTCAGTTTTCTCTGGGGTGGCGAGCGCGGGCTGCTGACGGCGGTGCTGTCGACATTGCTCGGTGTGGCCGGCGGCGCGATCAGCGCGGTCGCGTTCGGCTGGGTCCGTCGCACCGAGTCCGGCTATCTCCCGGATGATCGTGGCTGGGTGGGTCTGCCCGGACGTGTGACGCTGCCTCTCTCGGTCGACGGCACGGGCAAGATCCTCGTGACGCGCCAGGGCCGCGAGCACGAGCTGCTGGCGCAGCCGTTCGATCCGGACGCGGCCGGCGCCGAGAACTGGTCCACCGTGATGGTGATCGAGATGCGGCAGGGCATCGCACTCGTGCAACCGAATGATCCGGCCCTCGAGAGTCCGGACGTGCCACGCATTGCCCCGACACCGGAGTCCTGAGAAATGCAAGACATCCTCAGCCAGTTCGGCATCATTGCGGGCGCCGTCGTCCTGGCGCTCATCGTCCTTGCGATTGCGACGATCAACCGTCTGATCGTGATCGTGCCGCCGAACATGGCGGCGATCATCACGGGCCGGAAACGCGAGGTGGCGGAGGGCGGCACGGTGGGCTACCGAACCGTCATGGGCGGCCGCACGCTCAAGATTCCGATCATCGAGCGCGTGCACTGGCTGTCGCTCTCGACCATACCGCTCGAGCTGGCCGTCGAGGATGCGTACTCGAAGGGCAACATCCCGCTCGGCGTGAAAGCGGTGGCCAACGTCAAGATCGCATCAGCCCCCGAAGTCGTGTTCAACAACGGCGTCGAGCGGCTGCTGGGCAAGAACATTGCCCAGATCGAAGCGCTTGCCCGCGAGACGCTGACCGGCAACCTGCGCGGCGTGCTGGCCAAGCTGACGCCGGAGGAAGTCAATGAAGACCGGCTGGGCTTTGCCAAGCATCTCACGGAGGAAGCGGACCACGACCTGAAGAAGCTCGGGCTGCAGCTCGACGTGCTGAAGATCCAGCACGTCACGGATCGCGTTGGCTACCTGCAGGCGATCGGCGAGAAGCGCACGGCGGAGGCGCTGCGCGATGCGGAGATCGCGAAGGCCTCGGCCATCGCCGAGACGCGCCAGAAGCAGGCGGAAGCCAAGCGCCTGGCCGAGGTCGCACAGGCGGACAACGAGTCGGAGATCAAGCAGCGGCAGGCTTCGGCCCGCCGGCTGGCCGAGATTGCCGAGGCCGAAGCGGAAGCCGCCGTCAAGCAGCAGCAGGCGAACGCGCGCAAGCTCGCGGAAGTCGCCGCCGCGCAGGCGGACGCGGAGATCCGCCAGCAGCAGGCGGCATCGCGCAAACTGGCGGAAGTCGCCGCGGCGCAAGCGGACATCACGATTTCCGAGGCAAAGAACCAGTTGCGCGTCCGTCAGGCCGATCTCGGCCGTGAAGCGGAAACGGCCGAGCGCGTAGCCAGGATTGCCGCCCTCAAAGCAGAGACGGAGGCCAAGACGGAGATGGAGGCGCGGCGCGTCGAGATGGAGAAGACGCGGCTGCAGGCGGACATCGTGCAACCCGCCGAAGCCCAGCGTGTCGCCGCCGAAGCGCAGGCCCGCGCCGTCGCTGCGCCCATCCTCGAGAAGGGCAAGGCGCAGGCGGAAGTGCTGCGCATGCTCTACGCGGAAATCCAGCGCGCCGGCGACACGGGACTCCAGGTCTTCCTCGCCGAAAAGCTGCCCGCGTTGCTCGGCGTCACCGTCGATGCCATGAAGGACGTGCAGATCCAGCGGCTCACCGTCGTCGACAGCGGGAGTGGCCAGGGCGTTGCCAATGCCGCCACGCAGAAGGTCAACGCGTCCATCGCGGCGCTCGAACAGATCGCCGGCACCATGGGTCTCGACCTCGAGCGCTTCGTCAAGCGCCTGAGCGGCGCCGCGGCGGAGCCCGACGGCACGAGTGCCGTCAGCGCGCGTGTCGTCGAGAGCGCGGCCGTCGTTCCGCCGCCCGAGAAGAAGAGCCGCTGATTTCTGCGATGAGAGTTCATGGCGCTCGCCCGGCGCATGCGCACCGGGCGGGCTGCGCCGCCTGTCAATCCTGTCTCAGGATCTCTGACGGTTCCACAGCGCAGGCGCGGCGGGCCGGCGCCCACGCCGCGAGCATCGCAACTCCGCAGAACACGAAGGTTACTGCAGCCACGGCGAGCGGGTCCGCCGCCGTGACGCCAAAGAGAACGGGACGAAGAACCTGGGCGACGGCGATCGCCGCACCCGTTCCCAGCAGCAGCCCGGTTGCCGTCAGGCGGAGCGCCTGCGCCACGACCATGCGGCGGACCCGGCTGCTGCTGGGAACGGGTGCGGCGAGGAACAGGCCGATGCCACCTGCCGCGCTCAGTACACCTCGCGCGATCCGCAATGGAATCAGTGTGAACGATGACGCCTCGGCCAGCGCGCGCACACGCGGCGGCAGCCCCGGCTCCGCTTCGCGCAACGCGCCTGCGAGCCCGGCTGCAACGCCCGCCCGGCCATCGTGCCGCGCGTGCAGCAGCATGTCCGGTCGATACCACTGCGAGAACGGAAGGTAGAGCAGCCCGCGCGGCGCCTCGCCGGGCATGGTGAGCGCGATATCGGCCGTAACCGCGATGATCACAGCGACCCGCTCGCGACCATCGCGTTCGATCACGCGAAGCCGGCGACCCACGGCGTCCTGGCCTGGCCACGTGCGGTCCGCCAGAGCCTGGCTCAAGATCGCGACGTCCGCACCGCCCCCAACATCGCGGGCGTCAAAGTCGCGGCCGGCCGCCAGCGGGATTCGCATCATCTCGAAGTATCCCGGCGTCACAAGGTTGTAGGGAACGGTCGCGGCTTCGGCCGCAGGCGCCTCCGATTCCACCGGCTGAGCCCGCACCGCGTCCCCCCGGTCACCCATCGGCACGAACAAGGCGAGCGACACCTGCTGAACGCCCGGCAACCGGCGCGCCCGCTCCGCATAGTCCAGCCAGAACCCGCGGCCGCGCGCTTCGTCATAGCCGAGCAGCTCCGGTGCCGCATCGACCACCCACACGTTCACCGGATCGAACCCCGCATCCAGCGAGCGCGTCTCCTGCAGCCGACGGATCAACAGCCCCGCCCCGAACACCAGCATCGCAGACATCGCGACCTGCGCGACCACCAGCACGCGCCGCGCACGCGTCGAGGCGGGACTGCCGGCCGGGCCCGCCGATCGCAGCCGCTCCAGGAACCGGCCATCCGCTGCGCGCAGCGCCGGGCCCGCGCTGAACAACAACGCCGTCAGCAGTGTCACCGCGAGCGCAAACCCGAGTACCCGCAGGTCCACTCGCACATCCAGCGAGATCGGCACGCCCACATTCGGCCGCAGCGATGAAAGCAGTCCCGTCACCCACACCGCCAGCAGAATACCGGCCACCCCGCCCAGCAGCGCCACCACCAGGCCCTCCGCGATGTGCGAGCGCGCAATGCGCCACCGCCCCGCGCCCAGCGCCGCCCGCACCGCAATCTCCCGCCACCGCGACTGCACGCGCGCAAGCATCAGATTCGCCACATTCGCGCACGCAATCAGCAGCACCACGCCGACCATGCCCATCATCAACGTGACAAAGGCTCGCACCAGACCCGCCAGGAATGGATGCACCCCGCCCGCTCGCGCCATCCGCAGCCCTGTGCCTTCGCTGATCTCCGGGTGCGACCGCGTCCAGCCCGCAGACAGCGCGTTCAATTGCAACGCCGCCTCTGCCTCCGTGCGCTCCTCTGCCAGTCGACCCATCAGCATCAGGAACCGATCGCCTCGCCGTGAAAGCGAGCCCGAACGAGTCTCCACCTGCTCCATCACCGATACCGGCACCCACACATCGACCCGGAAGCCCGCGAATGTCCCACCGAATTCCGCCGGCGCCACACCCACGATCGTGAAGGGTCGCCCGTTCAGCCGAAGCCCTCGGCCCGCAACGCCCGGGTCACCGCCGTACGCCCTGCGCCAGAGCGCATGGCTGATCACCACCACCGACGCACCCGGTGCGCGATCCTCTTCCGCCACAAAGCCACGACCCGCTACCGGCCGAACCCCCAGAACCTCGAAGTAGTTGCCCGTCACGAACTCCGCCTGCCCCACCAACGGCCCGCCCGCATCCACGATCACCGTGTTCGTCTGATGACCCAGCACGTCCTCGAATGCCGGCACTCCCGCCCGCAGCTCGCCATACTCCTCGTGCGACAGCGCGTAAAACCCCTCGCCTTCTCGCGTCAGACCGATCCGGTACAAACGCTCAGGCTCGCGAACCGCCAGCGGCTTCAGCAGCAGCGCGTTCAGCACGCTGAACGTCACCGTGTTCGCGCCAATGCCGAGCGCGAGCGAGCCCGCGGCCAGTGCGGCAAATGCCGGGCTGCGCGCGATCGATCGAAGCAGTCGACGGGTCACGGGTGCAATGTAGAGCACTTTTTTTCGCAAAGTCAAGCCGCTCGACGCTGGGAAGG
>Ga0187892_10002349_pt1 | contig 38426 bp, 31 predicted proteins | sample MA1701073metaG_FD_139345 | JGI IMG/M metagenome (GOLD analysis project Ga0187892, IMG submission 139345) | Bio-ooze microbial communities from a basaltic lava cave in the Kipuka Kanohina Cave System on the Island of Hawaii, USA - MA170107-3 metaG ... | reverse complement strand
GTGGGCGTGATCCTCCCCGGGCTGGTCCTCTGCGCCTGGGGCCTGGCGGCCGGGCGGCTCGGCGCGGTGATCGCGCCCGAGGATCAAGGGGAGGAACCAGAGCGGACGCTCGCGCCCGAGGGGTTCCGGGCCGGGCTCCAGGGGCTTCGCGACCGGGGGCGCCGCGCGGAGTCGGTGCCGCTCTTCTGCGCGCTGACCCTGGGCCGGCGATCGTTCGGGGCCGGCCTGCGGCGTCGTCCCGCACGCCGTGGCCGCGGTGGCCGCGCTGGGCCTCTCGTCGTGGGGCGGCTGGGCGCTGGCGCGGCGGGGCCGCGACGGGGCGGCGATGGCAGCGGTGGTGGGCGGGCTCCTCTCGGCACAGTGCGCGGCTGTCGCGGCCCACCCTCGCGTGGCGTCGCGGATCACGTCCCACGAGCTGGCGCAGGTGCTCCAGCGGGCGGACGTCCCGCGCGTCCCGGTGGTGCTCTACGACAAGGAGCCCGTGTATGGGCTGGCGTGGGCGCTCCGGCGTCCGCTGATCGTCGCCGGGGGGTTCGGGGAGCTGGAGTTCGCGGGCGGGCGCGGCGTTCCGCCGGACCTCTATTGGACCCGCGAGCGCTTCTGGAAGGAGTGGTCGTCGAGTCCGCTGCTCGTGATCGTCCGGGAGTCGAGGCGAGGGTGCTTCCCCGCGCCGCACGGCTCGCACGTCCGGACCGTCGCGCGAGGCGTGAGCCACTCGGTGCTCGCGAACTTCGACCTGCCCGGGATGCCCAGGGTCCGGCCCCCCCGGGGGTCCTGACCCCTTTGGCTTCAGCGGAACGCCGGAACTTCGAGCGCGGTCCACCCCGACTGGTCTGGGCCGCGCGTTGCCCGTTCGACGGATCCGACGACCCATTGCGCGCGGCCAATACAGACGTAGACTCATCGTCATACAGAAGGTAGGAGACCACCTTGAAGCATTCGCGGGTAGCGTCGGGAAGACCGACACGATTGACGCGGCCTAGAGGCAGCACCTGGGTCCGGAAGAACATGCTCATGGATCAGCGGAAGCTACGTCTGGTGCGAAGGTACTTGGGTGCCAGCACGGAAACCCAGGCCGTGGACGCCGCCCTGGACCTTGTGGCCTTTCAGGCCGAGGTTCTCGCCGCCTTGGACCGGCTGGCCGCCCACGGACCGATCCGCGACATCTACGCCCACCGACGCTAGACGTGCCGAAGTTCGCCCTCGACACGAACGTCTACATCGAAGCCATCCGGGACTCGGCGCACCGCGAAGCGTTGAAGAACTTCTTCCGGGATTGGCTCCCATCGTGCCATCTCAGTGCGATTGTCCTCGAGGAGTTGCTCCTCGGTGCGCTGACCGAGGATCAGGCAGATGCGCTCGAAAACGAGTTTGCCGGCCCGTTTCTTCGCCGGGCCCGGATCTTCGCGCCCTCGGTACGCTCCTGGGGATGGAGCGGGCGGATCCTGGCGCGACTTTCCCGTGGAAGGCCCGACCATCTGCCCCGTTCCCTTCCCAACGATGTTCTCCTGGCAACGTCCTGCCGCGAGGAGGGCATCGCGGTCATCACACGGGACAGGGACTTCCGACGCCTGGTCCGGTTCGTGCCCGGCCTCGTGGTACTGGAGTCCTATCCAAGGCTCAGGTCCCGCCCAGAGCGCAAGAGAGACGGCGCGGGGAATTGACGGCCCCGGGCGTTGTGCGTGCGTGCACCTGCCCGCCCCCTCGAACGCATCGAAGAGATCACCTCCAGCTCGGTGATCGAGGCCCGCGAGAGGAGGCAGGTTGTAGGCCCTGCTGTAGAGCTCTTCCGCGTTGGACCCGAGGATCCGTTTCGGCCAGGCCCGGACCTCGAGGTCCACGGCCGGCGTTCCGTCGGGATACCGGGCGACGCCGTCCAGGCGCCCTGAGCCTCGAAGCACGAAATCCGGCACCTCGACGTCGCGGCCCGGATCGAGCTGCACCGGAGACGACCGGCCGATGCCGGCTTGGTAGGCGGCCGCGCGAACCCGATACAGTCCGGCCGCGGGAGCCTCCAGCTCGTAGTGGCCCTGCTCGTCGGTGGAGCCCATCTCGTGCTCGACGCCGTCGGCTGGCGCAGGACCCGCACGCGCACCCGCGGCACGTTGCGACCGTCGGCGTCGCGCACGACTCCCCGCACGCTCCACGCGGCCGGCGTCGTCTTCGTTGGCGTCCCGGCCTGTGGCGCCGTCGGGTCAGGACCCGCCGCGGGTCCGGACCCCTTTGCGAGCGTCCGGACCGCGACCGGGACCATCGCCCGATCCCCCCGATCCGGGGCCTGGACCGGTCGCCCCCCCCCCCGCACGAGCCGCCACCCGGCACCGGCCACCGCGCACATGAGCACAACCGCGAGCAACCCCTTCTGCGCGAGGATGCCACCGATGATCGACAGCGGTGCCGCCGCCTGCACCGCGAACCGCGCCGCCGCCTCACGGAGCACGACCCGCCGGATCGATCTCAGGCCGCGTGCCCGGCCGAAGCCGAAGACCGCGGGCACGCCCGCGAGCCGCCGGAGCCGCGCGAGCGCGCGCGAGAGGAGCGAGCGCACCGTACCCGGCCGGTCGCCACGCCGGCGCGCGATCTCGGTCGGCTCGAGCCCCTCCCGCCAGCGGAGCACGGCCGGCTCGCGATAGGGCTCGGGCAGCGCCTCGAGGGCCTCGTGGACCCGGGCCGCGTCCTCGCGCCGGGCCGCCTCGCGGGCCGGATCGACGGAGTCGCGGTTCCGCGCGAGCCGCTCCGGGTCCACGATGCGTCGCTCGCCCCGCCGGATCATGCGGACCTCCAACTGGAGGATCCCCACCAGCCACGGCAGCACGCGCCGGCCCGGCTCGTACCTCTCCGGGCGGCGGATCGCCGCGAGCCACGTCTCCTGGAGCGCGTCGTCGGCCGCGGCCGGATCGGGCTCGAGCGCGTGGGCGATCCTGAGCAGCTCCGGCGCGGTCTCGTCGAAGAGCCGTCCCAGCGCCGCCACGTCCCCCTGCCGGCGGAAGCGGTCGAACAGCTCCTCCGGCGCCGGATCGCTCTCGCTGGTGGGTGCCTTCATCGCGTGAGGACTCTGCGCGAGGCGCCCCGAGCGCTGCGCGGGCGCCCTCGAGGCCGGCCGGCCGCCGGCACGTCAGTCGTCGCTGCCGCGGGAGCGGAGCCGCTTCACGTCGGACCGCCTCCCCTTCTCATCCAGCCGGCGCTCGCCCGACGCATGCGTGGGGCGCGTGGGGACGCGCGGCTTGGGCGGGGTCAGCGCCTCGGCCAGGAGCTCGCGGAGCTTCTCCCGACAGTCCGAGACGTTCCGCTCCCGGTCCCGGAAGCGCTGCGAGGTGAGGATCAGGACCCCCTGGTCGGTCAGCTTCCCACCGAGCACCTCGCGGAGGCGCGCCTTCTCCTGGTCGGTGAGCGCCTTCGAGGCGGGAATGTCGAAGCGCAGCTCCGCCCGGCTCTCCACCTTGTTCACGTTCTGGCCGCCCGGTCCGCTCGAACGGCTGTAGTGGAACCTGAGCTCGGTCGCGGGGATCTCCAGCCCCGGTTTGACCTCCACGCCTTCCTTGGACATCGTCACCTTCCTTCTTCCAGCGCCTCGGCCTCGCGCAGCAGCTCCCCGACCTCCGGATCCTCCCGGAGCCGCGCGCGGAGCTCCGGCTCCGCCCGGAACGCCTCGCGCAGATCGGCCAATGCCTCGGCCTTCCGGCCCGCGCGCGCGAGCGCCACGGCCCGATGAAGGTACAGCCGGGGGGGCGTCTCCTGGAAGAGCCTCGCCGCGAGCGCCGCCCGGTCCAGGGGGTCCAGCGCGTCCCCCCCCAGCTCGAGCCGCACCGCCCCCAGCGCGTCCAGCGCCACCGGATCCGCCGGCGCCAGCAGCACGGCGCGCTCCGCCAGGAGCCGCGCCACCTCCAGCCCGACCCCGTCCGCCACCAGATCGCGCGCAGTCTCGGCCTGCAGATCGAAGCGCCGCGGCGCGACCGTCAGAAAGCCCTCGAGCGCGCGCCCCATCCCGGCCTCGTCCCCGTCCCGCGCCGCCTCCCGGAGCCGCGCGGACGCCGCCAGCGCCCGCCACCGCTCCAGGTCGAAGAGGCCCGGCGCGTCCGTCGCCGACTCCGACGCGTAGCCCTCCAGCGACGCGATACGGGCCGCCTCCTCCCAGAGGCGCGCCGCCTCGGCCAGATCGCCCGCGTCCTCCGCGCCGGCCGCCAGCGCCTGCGCGGCGAGGAGGTCCTTGCGCGACGCGCGCGGGGGCGTCACCAGCACGCGCGCCCAGGCGTCCCGCGCCAGGCCCTCGCGCCGGCGCCGCTCGAAGAACTGCGCCGCGCGGAAGTGGAACAGCTCGCCGGCGGCGCGCACCTCCCCCGGGGCGCGCCGGGAGGCGAAGGCCTCCCACCCGCGCCGCGCGGCCTCGTCGCCCAGCCGGCAGAGCGCGTCGAGCACGGCGCTCTCCCGCGGAGCGAGGTCCGCGTGCGGAGCGTGAGGACCCAGGCGGCGCTCAAAGAGCAGCTCCCAGAGGAAGGCCGCCACCGCCGGCTCGGGAGCGTGCGGGAGCGCCGAGATCAGCACGAGCACGCCGTCCTCGTCTCCGCTGATCCGCGCCTGGGCCAGCGCCTCGAGGAGGAGCGGGACCCCCCGCCCCCTCGGGAGCTGCGCGAGGGCCGCCGCGGCGTCGGAGCGGAGTTCGAGCACCCGCGTCTCCCGGAGGAAGCCGAGCAGGAACTCCTCCAGCGCCGGATCGCGCAGCGCGGCCAGCGCGCTCAGGGCCACCGAGCGGAGGTCCTCCTCCTCCCGGGCGTCGGTCACGATGCGGCGGAGCATCGGCACGGCCGCGGACAGCCGGAGCCGTTCGAGCGCCGTCAGCGCTTGGCGGCGGATCGCGTGCGTCGGATGGCGCCAGGCCTCCTCGATCTCAGCGAGCGAGCCCGCCTGCGCGTGCCGGAGGAGTACCATCCACGCGTCCTCGGCCAGCTCCTCCGGCTCGCCCCGGCGGGCCAGCGCGAGCAGGAAGGCCCTCTCCTCCCCGGGCCGCGGCGCCTCGAGCCGTGCGAGCGCAGCGCGGCGCGCGGCCAGCGCCTGGCCCGGGTCCGTGAGCACGGAGAGCAGGAAGCCCCGCGCCTCCTCCCCGCCCAGGAACCCGGCGCACGAGACGAGGACGAGACGCACCTCCGCCACCGGCTCGACCTGCCAGGCCCTGATCGCCTCGCGCGCCAGTTCGAGCCGCCGCGCGCCGCGCGCGACGGCCGGGAGCCGCTGCCAGGCCTCGCGCCGCACCTCCCACCGGTCGCTGGTCGTGAGCGCGGTCACGAACTCGACGCGCCCCAGGTCCGCGGCCGCGCGCACGAGCTCGCGGACGAAGAAGAGGTCCCTGGTCCCGCGCGCCATCGTGAGCAGCGCCTCGATCCAGCCGGCCGGCGCGCGGACGAGCAGCGTGTGCGCGGCCTCGGACCGGACCGCGGCCGCGCCGTCGCGAAGCGCGCGGAAGAAGGGCTCGACCGGCGCCGCTCTCCCGGTCTCGGTCAGCGCGCGCAGCGCCGCGAGCCTGAGCGTGTCGCGCGTCTCCCGGCGCGCGCGCTCGACCAGCACGGGGACCGCGCGCGGAGAGCGGAGCTGGCCGAGGACGTGGAGCGCGGCGGTCGCGATCGCGGGATCGGACCCCTGGGCCAGCCCGGCCAGCTCGTCGACGGCGCCCTCCCCGACCACCGCGCCGGCCAGCGCCAGGAGCGGCGCCGCGTCGGGACCGCCGCGGCGGCGGGCCTGCTCCAGGATGCGCCGCACCTCGGCCGGCCCCGCGCAGGCGAGCGCGGCCCGGGCCGAGACCCGCACCGCGAAGTCCGCGTTGAGCGAGGCGGTGGCAAGGAGCGGCACCAGGCGACCGCGGTCCGCGGGCGCCTCGAGCAGGCGCGCCGCCGCCGCGACGCGGAGGAAGGGCTCGGCCGACTCGAGCGCGGGCTCCAGGAGCGCCGGATCGGCGGGCGCGATCCGCGCCACCGCGCGCCCCACCTCGCGACCGAAGGCCCGGCCGCGGACCGCCGCCTCGGCGAGGAGCAGCGGGAGGTCGGACGCGTCCCCCGAGCGCGCGCGCGCGAGCAGTGCGGCGGTCACGACGTCGGGGTCCGCGTCCGCGCCCATCTCCCGCACGAGCGCGAGCGCGGCCGCGTCCCCGCGGGCCGCGAGCGCCCGCACGGCGGCGGCGCGCACGGACCAGACCGGGTGGCGGAGCCCGCCCGCCAGCGCCGACAGCGCGCCCGGCGGGGCCGAGAGCCCCAGCGCCCGCGCCGCGGCGCGGGCCACGGCGTGATCGGGGTCGGTCACGGCGCGCGCGAGGAGCGGCGCGTCCGGGCGGCTCCCGGCCAGCGCCTCGACCCCGGCGCGACGCAGCTCCCAGTCGGGCTCGGCGAGCAGCGCGACGGCCGCCGCCTCGGCGGCCGTCGCGCCTGCCGAGAGTATGCGCGCGGTCCGTTCGCGTTCGGGGGTGCCGGCCACGCGGAGCCGGGCGACGAGCGTGGCCGGATCCTCGTCGCCGGCGCCGGCCGCGGCGGCGACCAGCGTCACGAGCAGGAAGGCTTCAGCGGCTGCGCGCATGGGAGCGGAAGGCCCTGGGAAGAGTATCCAGGAGGTCGGTCGCGATCAGCGAGACCTCGCCCCGCTCGCGCGCGGCGAGGTCGCCGGCCCGTCCGTGGAGCCGCGCGCCGAGCGCCGCGGCCTCGAAGGCCGGCAGGCCCTGGCCGATGAGCGCGGCGATCACGCCGGTGAGCACGTCCCCCGAGCCCCCCGTGGCCATGCCCGGGTTGCCGGTCCGGTTCACGTAGACGCGCCGGCCGTCGGTGACCACCGTCCCCGCGCCCTTGAGCAGCACGATGCACCGCCACTCGCGCGCGTGTCGGGCGGCGGCCTCCGCGCGGCGCGCCTGGATGTCGGCGACGCTCCGCCCGGTCAGGCGCGCCAGCTCGCCCGGATGCGGCGTGAGCACGGTCGGCGCCGGGCGGCGGAGGAGGAGCCCGGCCCGCCCCGCCAGCGCGTTCAGGCCGTCGGCGTCGAGCACGAGCGGGAGGCGGAGGCGCGGAACCAGCGCGCGCACGGCGGGGGCGGCGTGGAGCGAAAGGCCCGGGCCGAGCGCGACGACGTCGAAGCCGTCCGCTGCGGAGAGCACGCGCCGGGCCGCCGCCGGCGCGAGCGCGCCGCCCGGGCGGTCGGGGAGCGGGAGCGTGGTGGCGCAGGTGAGTTTGGTGGCCGCCGCCTGCTCGACCATGGCCGGAGTCGCCAGCGTCACGAGGCCGGCTCCGGAGCGGAGCGCGGCCTGGGCGGCGAGCGCGCCGGCCCCGACCATGCCGCGGGAACCGGCCACCACCAGCACGCGGCCGAAATCCCCCTTGTGGGCATCCCGCGGGCGGGTGGCGAGGCGCGGGAGACGGTCCCACGGTTCCATCGGGCCGACATCGTACCGGAGAGGGGGCCGGGCAGTCGAGACCGGCGAAGAAAGGTGCCACTCTTCATTTCCGCTGCGGAAATGAAGAGTGGCACCTTTTCTCCACCTTTTCTCACAGGCAGCGGAGGAAAGCGACGAGGTCCGCCTTCTCATCCTTGCTCAGCTTCACCCCCAGCACGAGGTTGAAGAACTCCACCGTGTCCTCGAGCGTCAGCAGGCGCCCGTCGTGGAGGTAGGGAGGCGAGTCCTTGATCCCCCGGAGCACGAAGGTCTTGATCGGCCCGTCGGCCGAGGCGCGGCGGCCGAGCACGGTCTTGGGCTCGAAGAAGCGCTCGGTCTTGAGATTGTGCATCAGGCCGTCGGTGTAGTACGGCGGCACGTGGCACGTACTGCAACGTCCCTTGCCGAAGAACACCTCCTGGCCGCGCAGCTCCTGCGGGGTCGCCTGGGCGGAGTCGAGCTTCCCGTCCCAGGAGAGCTTCTCCGCCGGCGGGAAGTCGAGCAGCTCCTGCCACTCGGCCATCGCGTGCACCTGGCTCCCGCGGTCCAGCGGGTTCACCCCCTTCTTGGTCGCGATCACCGGGTCCCCGTCGAAGTAGGCGGCGCGCTGCTCGAACTCGGTGAAGTCCTCAACGCTCTTCAGCGCGCGCTGGGAGCCGAAGAGGCGCTGCACGTTCACGCCGCGGAGCGAGGGGGTGTCGATGCGGTGGCGGAACTCCTGCGGCCGGATGTCGCCGACGAGGTGCGTGGCGGCGTTGGTGTGGCCGTTGGCGTGACAGTCGAGACAGGCCACGCCGAAGCTGGCCTTCTCGGTCCGCCGGTCGTGCGTCTGGTTGAACTGCTGCTGGGCGAACGGAGTGAGCAGCAGGCGGAGCCCCTCGAGCTGCTTCGGGTTCAGGATGCCGTTGAAGAGTCCGTAGAAGTTGTCGAGCGTCACCAGCTTCCCCTGCGACACGTCACCCAGGTCCGGACGCGTGGTCAGGAAGATCGCGGCGGGGGACTCCGGGAGCAAATGGTCCGGGAGGTCGAAGTCGAGGTCGAAGCGGGTGAGGTCGCGCGCCTGCTGCTTGAGCACCTCGTCGATGTGGAAGCGCGGGAAGACCATCCCCCCCTCGGGGTGGTTCGGATGCGGGAGCGGCAGGAAGCCGGCCGGCCAGTGCCCGCCCGAGCGCACCTCCTGGGCGGAGAGCGACCCGAGCCGGTCCCAATCCTGGCCGGCGGTCAGCTTCACGCGCACGCCGGACTGCACGGCCTTCCCGCGGGACATGGTCACGCCCGGCGCGGGACGGTCGGCGAGGTCGTAGCGCTCGTCCAGGAGAGCCCTGTGACGGGCCGCGATCTGGGGCTTCGCTCCCTTCATTCGGGCGATCACCCTGGCGAGGTCTTCCTCGACCACCGGGATGAAGCTGGTGGCCCCCCGCTCCTCCTGGGAGAAGAGGAACGAGGCGCAGCCGAAGGCGAGCACGAAGAGGGAGAGACCGACCACTCTGGTTCTCGGGGTCATGTTGGGTACTCCGGGGAAGGAGCGGGCACACGCCGCCCGCCGGGTTGCGGCTTTATAGTTCGCGTGCCCCTCGACGGCAACTCCACCCTGCCCCGCTACAATACCGGCCGTGCGGGGCGCAGCCCCGACCAGGATTCCGATCTCGCCGGGAGAGGCCCAATGGTGCTGATGGACCTGACGAGGATCTTGCGCCACGACAACCACGAGCAGCAGTACGTGCTGCTGCAGGAGCGGAGCGGACCCCGGAGCTTCCCGATCGTGATCGGGAGGTTCGAGGCCGACGCGATCTACCGGCGCGTGAACGACATCAAGCCGCCGCGCCCGATGACCCACGATCTCCTGGCCTCGGTGATCGAGCAGCTCCAGGCGCGTCTTGAGTGGATCGTGGTGAACAAGCTGGAACAATCGACCTTCTTCGCGCGCCTCATCCTCACGCAGAACGGCAAGACCGTGGACGTGGACGCCCGCCCGAGCGACGCGATCGCGCTGGCGGTGCGCTTCGAGGTTCCGATCTACGTCGAGGAGCAGGTCCTGGAGGAGGTCGCCAAAGGCGGCGAATGACCCCGCGGAGGGATGGCCGAGCGGTCGAAGGCGGCGGTTTTGAAAACCGCTGAGGGCGAAAGCCCTCCGGGGGTTCGAATCCCTCTCCCTCCGCCAACCTCTTCGGTTGCGGGTTTCCCCGCTATAGGATTCCGCTTTCCGCCGGGCCGGCCCCGTGCCGGGTGGGCGAACCGAGCGCAGCCGCGGGCGATCGGCTGCTGGACAATCTGAGGAGGATCCATGGCCAAGGAGAAGGCCGGTGCCAAGAAGTCGGCGGGCAAGAGCAGCTTCATGGCGCCTCTGCAGCCGGACGAGGCGCTCGCGAAGGTCGTCGGCTCCGCTCCCCTGCCCCGGACCGAGGTCGTGAAGAAGGTCTGGGCCTACATCAAGAAGAACGGGCTCCAGGACAAGAAGGAGCGGCGGAACATCAACGCCGACGAGAACCTCCGGGTCGTCTTCGGAGGGAAGGGCACGGTCACGATGTTCGAGATGACCGCGCTCATCAACAAGCACCTGAAGTAGCGAAGGCGGACCCCGCCGGGCTCGAGGGCCAGAGTCGAAGGTCGAAGGTTGAAAGTTGAGAGTTGAGAGTTGAAAGCCGGAAAGAGGGCCCGCGCTCCTTTCCGACTTTGAACTTTCAACTTTCAACTTTCAACTTTCGACCCTTTTCGTGAGGGCCCCCGACCACGGATCCCGTGTTCCCGGATGAGAGACGTGCCTTCAAGGAGACCATCATGTTGCGGAACATGGCGATCGCGATCGTGGTCGGGACGGCTGGCCTCGCCGGAGCCGATGAGTGGTTCCCGCTCGAGGAAGGGAACCGCTGGGTCTACGCGACCGACGGGGACGGCGAGCTCGTCACCCGCGTCACCGGGTTCGAGGACGTGAACGGGGTCCGCTGCGCCGTGCTCGAGACCACGCCGCCCGGAGGGAGCGTGCGGCGCGAGTGGCTCGCCTGGGACAAGGAGGGGCTGAAGCTCCACCGGTTCCATGACGGCCGCATGCAGGTGGAGCCGGGAACACCGGTGCTCCGGCTCAAGCTCCCCCTCGTCGAGGGCGCCGAGTGGACGTCGGGTTTCTCGCTTCCCGACGGTCAGGTCCGGAACCGCTACCGGCTCGCCCTGAACCAGTCGGTGGAGGCGGGCGGCAAGCGCTACGAGTGCGTGAAGGTCCATATCCGTTCGCAGAACCCGATGGGCGACTTCACGTCCGAGGTCCATTACGCGCGCGGCACGGGCCTCGTGCGGCAGAGCTTCGCGTTCGAGCAGGGGAACGCCACGCAGGTGCTGAAGAGCGCCTCGGTCCGGACCCGGGCCGGGGGGGCCGAGGCCCCGGCCGCGCCTCCCGCGGCCGCCGACGCCTGCCCTCAGTGCCGCGCGAAAGCCGCGCCTGGAGCGCGCTTCTGCGGCGAGTGCGGCGCGCGCCTCGCCGCCTCCGCGCCCGCTGCGCCCCGTCCCGGCGAGGAAGGGCTGCGCTCTCCCGCCGCGGGGGGGTTCGAGTTCCGGGAGCGCGGCGTCTCGCTCCGGGTCCCCGGCGGATGGCGCGCGCGGACCGACCCGGAGAGCGGGCAGATCGTGGTGAGCGGGCCCGCGGGCGAGGAGCTGGTGATCTGGCCGTGCTTCGTCCCGGGCGGCCTGAGTGCGCCGCTGGCCACCACGGTGCTCGGCAAGCTGAGCCGCCAGCTCCGGCCCGAGATGGGCTGGGGGACGCCCGAGCGCCTCGGCGGCGCCGCGCTCCGGGCGCGGGCGCGCGCCCGTGGCCGCGCGGCCGTCGCGAGCCTCGCGTGGGTGGATGCGCCGCAGGGGAGCGCGGCCTGGTTCCAGCTCGCCTCCGCGCCGGAGGCCGGCTTCCGCGGCGCCCAGGACAGCTTCGCCTCGATCCTCGAGAGCCTCAGGCTCAGCGGCCAGACCGGCGGCGGCGGCAGCCGCGGGGTCCCCGGCCAGCTCCAGACCACCCGCTTCCGCGACCCGAGTGAGAACGCCTTCGAGCTCGAGGTGCCGGCGGGCTGGCGCGTGGAGGGCGGGCTCCGGCGCCGGAGCGCGGTGGACCTGAAGTCGGTGGTGCGGGTCACGGCGCCGGACGCGCCGGTGACCGTGTTCATCGGCGACGCTGAGATCCCGCCGTTCATCCTCCCCACGCAGACGCTGGAATGGACCGGGTTCCGCGAGGGGAGCTGGTACTCGCCCGGCTACGGCACGAAGATGATGGTGCGCCGGCTCCTCTCAGGGGCGCAGTTCGCCGAGGAGTACGCGCGCACGCGGATGGGCGACACGGAGCTGAACGTGACCGAGCGGCGCGGGCGCCCGGACCTGTCCGAGGGCGTCAACCGGATCAGCGCCCAGTACGCCGTCGCGGGGATCCAGTCGCGACTGGACTGCGGCGAGGTGGCCTTCACCGGGCGCGGCGGCGCCGTGGCCGGCTACGTCTTCGCGGGTTGCCAGGCGACGCTGGCGGGCGAGGCGCTCGGCGGGGGCGGCACCTGGACGGTCGAGTACCTCTACGGCTTCGCCGCTCCGCGCGAGCGCGCCGCCGAGGCCCAGGCGGTGCTGGGACGGATGATCGCGACCGTCCGGGTGAACCCCGAGTGGGTGCGGATGCAGCAGGGCCTGACCGGGGCGGTGGCGGACATCGTCTCGAAGACCGGGTCCTTCGTGGGCGAGCAGATCAGCCGCTCCTACTGGAACCGCCAGGAGTCGCAGGACCGGGTCGCGCGCGAGCGGTCGCGGACGATCCTCGGGGTCGAGGACCTGCGCGACGCGGAGACCGGCGAGGACCACCGGGTCGAGAGCGGCTCGAACTACTACTGGATCGACCACCGCGGGACGATCGTGGGCACGGACATCCACGAGCAGCCGAACATCGACTTCCGCCAGCTCACCCGCATCGAGTAGGAGGCGCCCCACATGACCGACAGGTTCGAGGAATCAAAGGCTCCCGGAGGTTCTCATCACCTGCTCGGGCGCCTCGTCGGGGACTGGGAGGGAACGACCCGCACGTGGTTCGTGCCGGGGACGCTCGCGGACGAGTCGCCCGCCTCGGGTCGCATCCGGGCGGTCCTGGGCGGGCGGTTCGTGACGCACGAGTACCGGAGCTCGCTCCAGGGAACGCCCTTCGAGGGGCTCGCGCTCCACGGCTTCGACGTGAACCAGCGGACCTGGGAGACCGCGTGGGTGGACGGCTTCCACATGGGGACCGGGATCCTGTTCTCGATCGGCGGGCCGGCCGAGCGCGGGTTCTCGGTGCTCGGGAGCTACCGCGACCCCTCGGGCGGCCCACCCTGGGGGTGGCGCACGCGGGTCGAGCTGGTGGACGACGACCACCTGGTGATCACGGCCTTCAACATCACGCCGGACGGTCAGGAGGCGAAGGCGGTCGAGACGAGCTACACGCGGAAGAAATGAGGCCGCGGCGACCCGCTCCCCGGCAGCGTCGAGCCCTCTCCTGACCCGGCCGTCTTCCCTCCTTCGGGGCGGTCTGGTTTAATCCCCGGCCGATTGGCCCTGCCTCCGGCTCGCGCGAGGTCGTCGGGGTCGGACAGGAAATCCTGCGGCGGAGAGGTGGCAGAGTGGTCGATTGCGGCGGCTTGCTAAGCCGTTGTAGGGGTTAATACCCCTACCCAGGGTTCGAATCCCTGCCTCTCCGCCACTCGGCACGGCCGACGGGTACGGCTCGCCGGAGAGAGACACGGAGCCGTGGCACGTCATCGGAGTGCGGGTTCAAAGTTGAGAGTGGAAAGTCGAAGGCCGGAGAAGAAGCCGGCTTTCGTCTCTTTCCTCTCTGGCTTTCAACTTCCAACTTTCGACTTTCGACCCTCCTCGCTCGTGCTGCTCCTGGCCGCGCTGCCCGGCTGCGTCGAGCGCAAGATCCTCATCCAGTCCGATCCGCCCGGCGCGCTCGTCAGAATGGACGGGCGCACGCTCGGGAAGACGCCGGTCGAGGTGGACTTCATCTGGTACGGCACCCACGAGGTGATCGTGGACCTCCCGGGCCATCCGGTGATCGACGCCTATCCGACGATCTCGGCGCCCATCTACCAGTGGGTCCCGCTCGACCTCTTCTTCGAGGCGCTCTGGCCGGGGACGCTGGTGGACCGCCACGTGCTCGACTACAAGCTCGGACCACCGCGGCCTCCTCCCGACCAGGCCGCCGTGGACGAGCTGATGCGCCGCGCCGCCGTCTTCCGCGACCGCGCCCGGGCCGGGACCCGATGACCGAGGCCGCCCGCTTCCGCGACCGAGCGGTCACGATCATGGGGCTCGGCCTCTTCGGAGGCGGGGCCGGCGCGGCCCGCTTCTTCTGCGAACAGGGCGCGCGCGTGACCGTCACCGACCTCCGGAGCGCGACCGACCTGCGCGAGTCGATCGAGGGGCTCCGCGGCCTTCCGATCGAGTACGTGCTGGGGAAACACCGCGCGGAGGACTTCACCGGCGCCGACCTCGTGCTCATGAACCCGGCGGTCGCGCTCGACTCCCCCTTCATCCAGCTCGCCCGCGAGCGCGGGGTCCCGGTCACGACCGAGATGAACCTCTTCTTCCAGCTCTGCCCGGGGCGCCTGATCGGGATCACGGGCACGAACGGGAAGAGCACGACCACGGCGCTCCTCGGGCACCTCCTCGGCCGGGCCGGGTTCCCCACCCACGTGGGTGGGAACCTCGGAGGCTCGCTCCTCCCCACGCTCCCCCGCATCGCGGCCGCCGATCTCGTGGTGCTCGAGCTCTCCTCGTTCCAGCTCCAGCACCTCGAGGCCGTGGGCCGATCCCCCGAGATCGCGATCGTGACCAACGTGAGCGAGAACCACCTGGACCGGCACCGGGACATGGAGGAGTACGTGGAGTCGAAGCGGAACATCCTCCGCTTCCAGGGGCCGGACGGCTTCGCGATCCTGAACGCGGACGACCCGGTCGTCTCGGCCTGGACGACCCGGGGCGCGCGGCTCCTCTTCACCGCCCGGGGCGAGGTCCCCGAGGGCGCCTTCGTCCGGGACGGACGGGCGGTCTTCCGACGGGCGGGACGGGAGACGCCGGTGCTCCCGGTGGACGAGATCCCGCTCCTCGGCCGGTGCAACGTCGAGAACACGCTGGCCGCGCTCTCGGCCGCGCTGCTCGTGGGCGCCCGACCCGACGCGCTCCGCGCCGCGGTCCACGGCTTCCGCGCGCTGGAGCACCGGCTGGAGCGGTTCGAGGTCCGGGGCGGGGTCGAGTACTACAACGACTCCATCTCCACGAACCCGGCCTCCACGCTCGCGGCCCTGGACGCCATCGCCCGGCCGGTGGTGCTGGTCCTGGGGGGGTCGAGCAAGGGACTTCCGCTCGAGGAGCTGGCCGGCGCGGTGCAACGCCGGGCCCGGGGGCTCGTGGTCTACGGGGCGGTCCGGGAGGTTCTCCTTCAAGCGCTGGAGCGGGCCGCGCCGAAAGAGGGTGCACGGGCGGAGATCCGGAGCGCGTCGAGCTTCGAGGAGGCCGTGGACCTGGCGATGGCGCTGGCCCGGCCCGGCGATGCGGTGGCGCTCTCGCCGGCCTTCGCCTCGTACGATCTCTTCCGCAACTTCGAGGAACGGGGACGACGCTTCAAGGACCTCGTGCGACGGCGTTTCGCGGCCGGCGCCTCGGGGAGTTGAGATGCCTCGGAGGATGCCCTAAGATCCGCGCGGGCTCACTGGGCAAACAAAGCGCCGAGCGCCCCTGGAGCGTCGGTCCGGGGGAGATTTTTCGATCGTCGTCGAACGGGGTGAACCATGGTGTGCCAGGCGTGCCAGAAGAATCTGGCCAAGGTCCACTGCACCGAGATCGACCCGGTCAAGAAGGAAAAGACCGAAAGCCACCTCTGCGAGGCCTGTGCCCAGGAGCAGGGCATGGGCTCGAAGCAGGGCGGGCTCTCGCTTCCCGATCTGATCCACCAGATCGTCGGTCCGAACATCCCCGAGGAGCTCCGCGAGCTCTTCGAGAAGCCCTGCCCCCAATGCGGGATCACCTATCCGGAGTTCCGGTCGCGCGGGCGACTCGGCTGCCCGCACGACTACGAGGTGTTCCGCAAGGGTCTCGAGCCGCTCCTCGACCGCATCCACGGCGGGACGACCCACAAGGGGAAACGCCCCGTGCGAGGGGCCCCGGCCCGGGATCGGCGGAAGGAGCTGTCGGAGCTGCAGAAGGAAATGCGATCGCTGGTGGCGGGGGAGCGCTACGAGGACGCGGCGCGCGTGCGCGACCGCATCCGGGAGCTGGAGCGGGAGGCCCCCTGACACCCATGGGCTTGGTCGGGCCGGAGGAGCTGAAGGGCCACTGGCTCCGGGGAGGCGGCCCGGAGGGGGACGTAGTGCTCTCCTCGCGCATCCGCCTGGCGCGCAACGTCGCCGGCTGGCCCTTCGTCCCCCAGCTCAAGGCCGAGCAGATGACCGAGCTGGAGGGGCGCCTCCAGGACGCCATCCAGGGCGCCGGGATCGACGGCCGGGTCCTCTACTTCAACCTGCGAGAAGCCGGGCCGGTGGACCGCCTCTTCCTGGTGGAGCGGCACCTGATCAGCCGCGAGCACGCCAACTCGCACGGCGACCGCGGCGTGGCCGTCACGCCCGAGGAGACCGTGAGCGTGATGACCAACGAGGAGGACCACCTCCGCATCCAGGTGCTGCGCCCGGGGCTCAACGTGGACGAGACCTGGCGGGAGATCGACCGGATCGACAACCTCCTCGAGCAGCGCCTCGACTATGCCTTCCACGGCGACTTCGGCTATCTGACCGCGTGTCCGACCAATGCCGGCACGGGGATGCGGGCCTCGGTCCTCCTGCACCTCCCGGCGCTGGTCCTGACCCGGCAGATCGAGAAGCTCTTCCACGCCGTCTCCCGCATCCGGCTGGTGGTGCGCGGGCTCTACGGCGAAGGAACCCAGGCGCTCGGGGACTGCTACCAGATCTCGAACCAGGTGGCGCTGGGATGCTCCGAGCAGGACCTGCTCATGAACTTCCGGAACTTCGTGCCCGAGATCATCCGCTACGAGCGGAGCGTCCAGGGTCAGTTGATCAAGGACGACCGCTCCAGGCTGGAGGAGCGGGTGCGCAAGGCCTGGGAGGCGCTCCGATCGGCGCGGACCGTCAGCACCGAGAGCGCGCTCGAGCAGCTCTCGCTGGTCCGCCTGGGGGTGCAGGCCGGGCTCGTGACCGAGCTGGACCTGGGGTCCGTGAACGAGCTGTTCATCCTGATCCAGCCGGGCCATCTGCAGAAGCGGGAGGGGCGGTCCCTCAAGCCGAGCGACCGGGACGTCGCCCGGGCGAACTTCATTCGGGCGCGCCTGGGATCCGACAATTAAGATAGCCACGCACGATGGACGGGACCGACGGTCCCCCTGATGAAGAGAAAGAGTCCATGTTCGACCGCTTCACGGACCGCGCTCGCAAGGTGATGGGCCTCGCCCGCCAGGAGGCGCAGCGCTTCAACCACGACTACATCGGAACGGAGCACATCCTCCTCGGGCTCATCCAGGAGGGCAGCGGCGTCGCCGCCAATGTCCTCAAGAACATGGACATCGACCTGAAGAAGATCCGCGCCGAGATCGAGAAGATGGTGAAGACGGGGCCGACCATGGTCACCATGGGCCAGCTCCCCTTCACCCCTCGCGCCAAGAAGGTGCTGGAGCTGGCGCTCGAGGAGGCCAGCAACCTGAACCACAACTACCTCGGCACGGAGCACCTGCTCCTCGGCCTCCTCAGGGAGAGCGAGGGGATCGCAGCGCAGGTGCTGATCAACCTGGGGGTGAAGCTCGAAGACGTCCGCGAGGAGGTGCTCGAGTTCCTGGGCGCGGAGCCGCCGCAGCACCCCGAGAAAGAGAAGTCGAGCGCCCAGCAGAAGTCGAAGACCCCGGCGCTCGACGCCTTCGGCCGCGACCTGACCGAGCTGGCGCGCGAGGGCAAGCTCGACCCGGTGATCGGCCGCAAGCGCGAGATCGAGCGCGTGATCCAGATCCTGTCGCGGCGCACCAAGAACAACCCGGTGCTGCTCGGCGAGGCGGGCGTGGGCAAGACCGCGATCGTCGAGGGCCTGGCCCAGGCGGTGGTGAACGCCGAGATCCCCGAGATCCTGCGCGACCGCCGCATCGTGGTGCTCGACCTGGCCATGATGGTGGCCGGGACCAAGTACCGCGGCCAGTTCGAGGAGCGGATCAAGGCGGTCATGACCGAGGTTCGGCGCGCCAAGAACGTGATCCTGTTCATCGACGAGCTCCATACGCTGGTCGGCGCCGGCGGCGCCGAGGGCGCGATCGACGCGTCCAACGTGCTCAAGCCGGCGCTCTCGCGCGGCGAGGTGCAGTGCATCGGCGCCACCACGCTCGACGAGTACCGCAAGTACATCGAGAAGGACGGCGCGCTCGAGCGCCGCTTCCAGACGATCCTGGTCGAGCCGCCCTCGAAGGACGAGACGCTCGAGATCCTGAAGGGGCTCCGCGACAAGTACGAGGCGCACCACCGGGTGCAGATCCTCGACTCGGCGCTCGAGGGCGCGGTGGAGCTCTCCACGCGCTACATCACCGGCCGGTTCCTCCCGGACAAGGCGATCGACGTGATCGACGAGGCCGCGGCGCGCGTGCGCCTCAAGGCGATGACGCAGCCGCCGGGCCTCAAGGAGCTGGATGAGGAGATCAACAAGCTCGAGAAGGAGAAGGACGAGTCCGTCGCCAACCAGGACTTCGAGAAGGCGGCGGCGCTCCGGGACACGGCCTTCAAGCTGAAGAAGAAGAAGGAAGTGGTCCAGAAGGAGTGGCGCGATTCGGCCAAGGAGGTGGACGGGATCGTGGACGAGCAGGTCGTCGCGGAGACCGTCGCCAACATGACCGGAATCCCGCTCCAGCGGCTCGACAAGGACGAGGCCAAGCGCCTCATGAACATGGAGGACGAGCTCCACAAGAACGTGGTCTCGCAGGACGACGCGATCCGGGCGATCGCCAAGGCGGTGCGCCGCTCGCGGTCCGGCCTCAAGGACCCGCACCGTCCGATGGGCTCGTTCATCTTCCTGGGCCCCACCGGAGTCGGGAAGACCCACCTGGCCAAGACGCTCGCGAAGTTCATGTTCGGCGAGGAGGAGGCCCTCATCCAGGTGGACATGTCCGAGTACATGGAGAAGCACAACGTCAGCCGCCTGGTGGGCGCGCCCCCCGGCTACGTCGGCTACGAGGAGGGCGGCCAGCTCACGGAGAAGATCCGGCGGCGCCCCTACGCGGTGGTGCTGCTCGACGAGATCGAGAAGGCCCACCCGGACGTGTACAACATGCTCCTCCAGATCATGGAAGAGGGCCACCTGACCGACTCCTTCGGCCGCAAGATCGACTTCAAGAACGTGATCCTGATCATGACCTCCAACATCGGGGCCGAGATCATCAAGAACCAGACCGCGCTCGGGTTCCAGAAGAACACGCTCGAGGTGACCTACGAGAAGATGCGCGAAGCCCTGATGAAGGAGATCGAGAAGCACTTCCGGCCCGAGTTCCTGAACCGCGTGGACGAGGTGATCGTCTTCAAGCCGCTCGGCAAGGAAGAGATGAAGAGGATCATCGAGATCCAGATCGAGGAGGTTCGCGCGCGCCTGAAGGACCGCGACATCGCGCTCCAGCTCACCGACGCCGCCAAGGACTTCCTGATCGAGAAGGGCTTCGACCCCGAGTTCGGCGCGCGGCCGATCCGCCGGGCGATCGAGCGCTACGTCGAGGACCCGCTCTCCGACGCGATCTTGAGGGGCGAGATCAAGGAGAGCTCGGTGGTGAAGGTGAAGACCAAGGACGGCCAGATCCAGCTCGAGGCCAGCGAGAAGAAGCCGGCCAAGGCCGAGGTCGTCGCGCCCGGCGCGGCGTAATCCGGAACCTGAGCGGCGTTCCCGGCCCGACGGGCGGGGGACGCCGCTTTTCCGTCCGCTGAACTCACGCCCCGCTCCCGCGTTATATTGGGGTGCCGCGCGTGCGGCCCAGTCCCCGGAGGAGCGCGATGAAACGGACCGCCGGAGCCCTCGCCCTGGGCGCCCTCCTGGGCGCCGTGGCCCTCGGAGCCTTCCTGTTCGAGGGCCGTCCCGTCGTCCGACGCCTGCCCGCCCAGACGCCGTCCCCCGATGCCGCGCAGCTCGACCGGATCGAGAAGCTGGTCGGGCAGCTCCGCGGCGACATGGAGGAGCTGGCCAAGGACGTCGACGGGCAGAACGACGAGCTGAAGCGGCTCACCCGCGCGGTGGGCGAGCACGGCCAGCACCTGGCCGAGCTGAAGAGCTATCTCGACGTCGCGCTCCGCCGGCTCCAGCCCGACGGCGGCGCGGGAGACCCCGCGCAGTCCCCGGAGGCGCTCAAGGAGAAGCTCCGCGAGAAGGGCGTGATCCTGGACGAGAAGGCCCAGAAGGTCACGGTGTCCGGCATGGCGCACATCCAGCGCGGCCCGATCGAGCTGGTCGCCTGCGCGCCGGGCGGCCGGATGCACGAGACGCTCTTCGTGCTCGAGTGCGAGCCGAGCTCGCTGAACGCGGCGTTCGTGGCGCTCGGCCTCCAGCCGGGCACTCCGGCCCGCTTCGAGGAGGGGGGCAAGGTCACGCCGCCCAAGGGGACGCCGGTCTTCCTCACCATCGAATGGGAGAAGGACGGGAAGCCCGTGCGCCAGCGCGTCGAGGACCTGATCCTGAACCGGCGGACCGATGCGCCCATGCAGCGCGGCGGCTGGATCTACGTCGGCTCGCGCATGGACACGCACAACCAGACCGGCAAGAGCTTCTTCGTCGCGGACGTGACCCGCGACCTGGTCACGACGCTCTTCGACGGCAACACGATCCTGGACAACCCGCTCCCCGAGGGCGGGGACGACAGCCTCTTCTTCGCCCATCCCGAGCGGATGCCGCCGCGCGGGACCAAGGTCAGGGCCATCTTCTCCCTGAAGGAAAACCCCTGATCCCATCCGTCCGCCGACGCCTGGCCCGCGCGACGCTGGTCGGGGCCACGAGCGAAGGGGTGTTCCTCGCGGCGCTCGCCTCCCTCGGACCGCTCGCGGCGCGCGCCCTCGGCGCCGCGGTCCCCGCGTGGGCGCCGCTCGCGCTCGCGCTGCTCGGGCTCGCCGCCGGGCTGGCGCGCGCGCTCACGCTCCGTCCCGACGACGCGGCGGCGGCCGCGGCGCTGGACCGCGCGACGGGGGGGACGGGGCGGTTCCAGACGCTCAACGAGCTGCCGGCCGCGCATCCGTTCCGCGCGGCGATCGAGCGGGACGCCGCGGCGGCGCTCCCCCGCGCCGCGGACGTGGCGCCCGTCCGGCTCCTCCCGTCGGCGACCGCGCTGGTGCTCGCATGGGCCGGGAACGCGGCGCTGCTCGCGATCCCGGCGCGCGCCGCGGACCCTGCGGCCGCGGACGGCGCGGTGGTCGAGGCGCTGCCGGACGCGCGCCCGGGACCGGGCGCACGTCCGGCCGACCGGATGGCGGCGGCCGCGCGGGGTGTCGAGGTTGCCCGCGCGAAGGCGGCCCTCGCGGGCGAGAGCCAGGCCGCGCTCGAGCGTCTCGCTCGAGCCCTCGAGACGACGCCGGAACTGCGGCACCTCGCCGAGGCTCTACGACGCCGCGACCCTGGAGCGCTGCGTGAAGCGGCGGCCTCCTCGCGTGCGACCGCCGCTCCCGGCAGCGGCACCGGAGCGGGCACGGCGCCGGGCGGCGCCGTGCCGGCGGCGCTCCGCGAGGCCGCCTCCGACCCTCAGCTCGCGCGCTCCGCGCGTGAGCTGCTGCTGGACGCCGCCGCCGCCGCCGGGCGCGGCGAGGGGAACGCCTGGCTCGCGCCCCTCGAGCGCCTGATCGAAGACGCCCGCGGCGGCGCCGGCGGTGCGGCGCTCACCCGCGCGGAGGCGGCGGCCCGCCGCCTGCCGCCCGCCCCCCCCGCGCCCGTCGATCCGCGGTCGCGCGCGCGCGAGGCCGCCCTGTTCGAGTCCGAGGCGCCGCCCGGCTTCCGCGACGTCGCCCGCCGCTACTTCCTCGCCGTGCTGGCGCGGAGGTGAGCATGGCGGACCGCACCGGGCTCTTCCTGATCGGCGCGCGCGGCGGCATCGGCGTCTGCACGGCGGTCGGGCTGAGCGCGCTCCAGCGCGGGCTCGTCGGGCCGGTGGGCCTCGTGAGCGAGCTGCCGGAGTTCCGCGCGCTCGGCCTCGCGCCGCTCGACCGCTTCGTGCTCGGCGGCTGCGACCTCCGCGCGGTCCCGCTGGTCGCGGCGGCCCGGGAGTTCCAGACGCGCACCGGGCTCTTCGCGGCGGGGCTCCTGGACGGCGTGCGTCCCGACCTCCGGTCGATCGACCGGCGGATCGGGCCCGGGCTCGCGGTGCGTCCGGGTCCGGTGCTGCTGCGCGCGACCGGCGCCCGCCCGCCGCGCGCGAGCACGGCCTCGTCCGCTGCGCGCTTCCGCTCCCAGCTCCGCCGCTTCCGGCGCGCGCACGGGCTCGAGCGGGTCGTGGTCGTGAACGTCGCCTCGACCGAGCCGCCGCTGGCGCCCGATCCGGCGCACGCGACGCCCGAGGGGATCGAGCGGCTGGTCCGGCGCGGGCCGGCGCGCGCGCTCTCCTCCGGCGTGGTCTACGCGTGGGCGGCGCTCCAGGAGGGGTGCGCCTACGTGAACTTCACGCCGTCCCCCGGGACCGAGCTCCCCGGGCTCGGGACGCTCGCCGGGCGGCGCGGGCTCCCCCACATGGGCAAGGACGGGAAGACCGGCGAGACGCTGGTGAAGACGACGCTCGCGCCGATGTTCCGCGACCGGAACCTGAAGGTGCTGTCGTGGTACGGCTACAACCTGCTCGGCAACCGCGACGGGCTCGTGCTCCAGAACCCCGACCACGGCGCGGGGAAGCTCCGCTCCAAGGACCGCGCGCTCCGCTCGCTGCTCGGCCCCAACGGGCTCCGCAGCAAGGTGCAGATCGACTATGTCCCGTCGCTCGACGACTGGAAGACCGCGTGGGACTTCGTGCACTTCCAGGGGTTCCTGGGCGCGAAGATGAGCCTCCAGTTCACGTGGCAGGGGTGCGACTCGGCCCTGGCCGCGCCGCTGGTCCTGGACCTCGCCCGCTTCGCGGACCGGGCGCTCCGGGAGGGGGCGGCCGGGCCGATGACCTGGCTGGCGTCCTTCTTCAAGGACCCGATCGGGGCCGACGAGCACGGCTTCGGCGCCCAGTTCGAGGCGCTCCGGCGGTATGCCCGCTCACGCCGCGGCCCGAAGGCGCGTATCAAAAGGCGATGAAGCCTCCTGCCCGGCTCCTCCCCCCCCTCGTCCTGGTCCTCCTCGCCCCCCTGCTTGACGCGGGCGAGGCCGCCCACCAGATCCGCGAGCTGACCGACCGCTACCTGGAGCTGGCGCCGCGGGCCTCGGAGGGTCGCGAGCCGCTGGCGTCGCTCCGCGAGGAGCTGCTCCGGGACGTCCCCGCGGACGACCTGACGATGGACGAGCGGATCGACCGCCGCCTGCTGCGCGCGCTGCTCGACCGCGACCTCTACGACTTCGACGGTCCGGAGGTCGAGGGCGCGCCGCCGCCCGAGGGGTTCCTCTGGGCGATGCGGCGGCAGGCGTCGCGGGCGCCCGAGGAGCGCGGGCGGCTCATGCTCGAGGCGGTGCGCGGCACGGCGCGGCTCGACCCGGAGGCGCTGGAGCGGTCCGACGCGCGCGCGCGGGGCCGGGCGTTCCGGCGGTTCCTGGAGCAGTCGCTTCCGACGATCGCGCGTCACCTGCCTTCGCTCCGGGAGGACCTGGAGAGCGCGGCCGAGACCGGGCTCGGCCGGCTCGACGCCTGGCTCGAGCGGGTGAACGAGCGGCCCGCGGGCGGCGCGGGGCGGCGCCGGTTCGAGCACCTCGTGCAGCGGTTCCACCTTGTGCCGCTCGACGCGGACCAGCTCCTCGAGATCGCGCGGGCGGTGCGGGCGCAGACGCTCGCCGAGCTCGAGCGGGTGGCCGACCGGATCGAGCCGGGCGCCGGGTGGCGGGCGGTGGCGGCCTCGCTCCAGGAGGACCGCTTCGCCGATCCGGACGACTACTTCGCGGGCTCAAAGGCGGCGCTGAAGGACGCGCTCCGGTTCGTCGAGGAGCACGACCTGGTGACGCTGCCCGAGGGCGCGTTCGAGCTGGAGGCGCGGCGGGTGCGGCCGGACGCGCAGCACGCGTATGGCTACTACCTCCAGCCGCCGCCCGGGTCGCGGCGGGGCGCCTATGGGGTGCCGGCGGATCACAGGCAGCTCACGGACGAGGAGAGCGAGGCGCTCTTGCGCGACAACCACCGGCACTGGACGCGCGTGGTCGCGCTCCACGAAGGCGTGCCGGGCCATCACCTCCAGTTCACGCGGGCGCGCGAGCAGCAGAGCCGCGTGCGGAAGGTCTTCTACACGCCGGTCTTCTCCGAGGGGTGGGCGCTCTACTGCGAGGAGATGATGTGGCGGCACGGGTACTTCGACGATCCGCGCACGCGTCTCGCGCAGCTCCAGATGCGCCTCTGGCGGGCGGTGCGGGTGATCCTGGACGTGAGCCTGAACTGCCACGGGATGGGCGAGCGGGAGGCGGTTGACTTCCTCTCGGACGAGGTGGGTCTTGCGCGGGAGGGCGCGTCGCGCGAGGTGCGCCGCTACGTGCAGAGCCCGACGCAGCCCTTCTCCTACCTGATCGGTTTCCTCCAGATCGAGGCGCTCCGCGACGAGCTGATGCGCCGCGAGGGCGCGCGCTTCGACGAGAAGGCCTTCCACGACCGCCTGCTCAGCTTCGGCTCGATTCCCCTCGCCCTCATCCGCGAGGCGATGCAGGGGTAACCTAACCTCAGACCTCCTGACGTGGCTGAGACGTTTTCGCGAGCCAATAGTTGTGAGCGATGGAAAACAACCGATCGCCGAGACAATACGCGTCCGCGATCGGAGAAATGTCTCACGGCATTCCGAGACTACTTTTCAGAGTGCATTGACTGACAAGTGGTTACGCCAACCATGTCAGGAGGTCTGAACCTAGGTGGTCCAGTTCAAGGCGAAGATCGGCGGCAAGGCCGTGGCCATCCCGGCACCCGACGTGTTCACGGCCGTCGCTCCGAGGTATCTCGAAGACGACCAGGGTCTCATCATCGATCTGTCCCAGCTTGACGACCGCAACCCGAGTTTCGTTCCTACCGCCGTGGCTGAGATCGACGACAAACTTCGATCCCTCCTTGCGCCACGAATGAAGGGGGATCCGCCGTGGCACATCTCCCTCTTCGCCTTCGGCCCCATCTCACTTCTCATATATTATATCTCGGGTCCCGGCTGAGCGATAAGCTGCCAGTGGATTTCTACCAGTTCCACCGCGACACGAAAAGCTGGGCCTGGAAGACCGGCGGCAACAACGCCGCGTACGCCCTTGCCCTCCTTCGCAAGGGCACCGATCCCAGCAAGGTGGCGCTCCTGCTCTCCCTCAGCGGAACAATCTCCCCGAGCACCCTTCCGCGCGAAATCGATGCCGCCTTCTCCATCTACCATCTGACCCTGGAGAATCAGACCCCCAACACGATGTTCTTGAACACCCGAGCAGACCTGGACGGCTTCCGCGTTGCCTACCAACGCCTCCTTGGAAGGATACTCGACGCTCATGGGACTATCGACGAGATCCACCTCTTTCCCGCGGTTCCGCTCCCGATCGCGGTCATGTGCGGCCACGATCTCCTCAACAAGACCCATCCGAGCCTCCGCGTGTATGACCACGACAAGGCGAACGGTGGATTTACCTACCAACTAACGGTGAACAAATCATGACAGACAACGAATATCTCGCGAAAAAGCCGCGCCTTCTGTCAACCGTTTTTCCAGTGGTACAACCCCGAGCATTGCCACTCCGGGATCGGCCTCCTGACTCCCGAGGTCGTTCACTACGGCCGCTCCAAGCCGGCCCTCGCGGCCCGGCAGGCGACGTTGCTCGCCGCCTATGCGGCCCATCCCGAACGGTTCGTGAAGCGGGCGCCCCGACACCAGCCGCTGCCTCAGGCCGTCTGGATCAATCCGCCGTTGGACCCAGCCCAGCAGGCCCCGACGCTACAGTAAACTCGTGAAGGCGGGTGTCTCACTATTGTTGACAACTTCCGTCCCTTCGGATCAGAACGGCTGTCCAAGCATGATCCGGAGGCCCGCGCTGAAGGCGAGCACGTTCCCGTAAGCGCCCTCTGGGTCCACGATGGCCCACTGCACGTATAGGTCTAGACCGTTGAGCGGGGAGGGGGACGGAGGCAGCGGGACGGGGAGCACTGCCGAGCCTGTCTCGTTCGTGAAGAGCCCCATCAGGGTCCCCCCGAGGTCGGGGTAGATCCAACACCCACCACCGATGTTGAACGGACTCAGCCCCCCGGAGATGAGGAGATATGCCGAGGAGTTGGGCCGAGCGTCGTCGACCTGGAGGGCGAATGCTGTATTGCCCAGGTTGGGCACGCCCACCGTGGATACTTGCGGAGTGCGGCCACCTGTTCCCGGACAGCCGGCCCCGAACACCTGCGCGAGGGCAAGCGGGTTATGGAGGAAGACCGAGACGTCTTGCGAGACGCGATTCGCCACCACGATGTCGGGGCGAGCGTCTCTGTTGAGGTCAGCGAGGCCCACGGCCACAGGCTCGGCCCCGGCAGGGCAGTGCACCACCGCTTGGAACGCGGGGCCATAGAAGCCGAACCACTCGGAAATGTCCCCCGAGGCTCGGTTGGCCGTGACGAGGTCCTCCAATGAGACGAAGCCTGGTATGCTGTTTCTCGCGAGGTCAGCAGCGGCGATCCTTCCTGGGAGCGACGGGCCGGTGAAGATCGAAGTTGCGGAGAAGTTATCGGGGGACATGCCCGGCTTCGAGTCATGTAGGAAGAGGATCACGCCGCCCTGCTCTGGCAACGACGAAGACTCGACGGTGACGGCCAAGTCCATGCGGCCGTTGCCGTCGAGGTCCCGCGCACAGAGCGCATAGGGGGTGCCAGGAGCGGTTAGAGCACCTGCAAGTATGAAATTGCCGCTGCGGGGTCCGATGTTCTGATAAAGGAGGACTCGGGGGGAGGAGGCAGCGCTGACCGTGACGGCAAGGTCGAGGTCACCGTCGCCGTCGAGGTCGGCAGCGACTACATCCTGACGAGGCCCCGAGAACGAGCCGTCCGCGAGTAGAGTAGCCTGACCACTGTTAAGGATCACCGCGACGCCGGCGGCGGCCGTGCCGGTGCCGGCGAGGGCTACCGCGACGTCGTCGGTGGACTGACCGTCGAAGTCTCCCACAGCGAGTGCGCTGGGCTGAGAAGTGCCCGCGGGGAGGGGCAGCGGAGCGACGAAGGAGAAGACGCCTGTGTTTGAGATGACTTTGACCACGTTCGCGCCGGGGCAGGCGACGACGATGTCCCGACCACCGCCGGGGACGAAATCGCCGGCAGCGAGTGCCGATGGCTGATCGCCCGAAAATAGCGTGACCGTGGTAGGGGCAGCCCCGAATCGTCCCTGACCGTCGTTCCATCGAACTGTGAGGTCGTTAGAGTCGCGGTTTGCCGCAGCGACGTCGGGAGCGCCGTCAGGAGGAACCGAGAAGTCGGCCAGGGTGAGGGCCACAGGGGAGACACCGGCAACGTATGGCACGGGCGATGCGAAGAGGAGACTGACAGCCAGGTTCGCAAACCTGCTAATCTCGCGGCCGCAGTGGTTGATAACGATTACGTCGTAGTCACCTCTGTCGCCAAAGGTAACCGGGTCGATCGTCAAACAGTCAGCAGTGGCTCCGGGAATCGGGTTCCCGTACTTGCGCCACTGATAGGAGAGGGGGAGAGAGCCACTGGCGATGACGCAAAATACAGCGCGGCCGCCGCCGCATACGGCTACGGAGCGGGGGTGTGACTGGATTGAGGGAGCGACGTCCACCGTGATGACGGCGGAGTCAGTCCCCGTGTTGCTGCACCTGTTCCCGTCCGTCACGTTGGAGACAGAGTAGGTCGTGGTCGAGATGGGACACACGGAGCGGGTGGCCGGGCTGGTCTCGACCCCGTTCTGCTCGTAGCCGTCGGACCACCGCACGTCCCACGGCGGAGTCCCCGTGAGCGCGGCCTGGATCGGGGTGCAGCCCCCCGCGCAGATGGAGGCGCTCCCCGACACCGTGCCCGTGGGGAGCGCGTTCACGGTTACCCTCGCCGAGGCGATGCCACTACCGGTGCAGCCTAGGCTGTCCCTGACAAACTTGATGGAATACGTCGTCGTTGATGTAGGCCAGACGACTCGCGAGTACGGACTCGACGCCACGTTCTCTTCGAGCCCGTCTGACCACCGGACGTACCACGGTCCGTTACCAGCGATGCTGACGTTAAGCGTCGCGGACGCCCCCCTACAAATCTGAGCGTCGCAGCACACCGTAGCGTTCGGGCGCGTCGTCAAGCAGTCCACCTGGAGGTTGGCGTTACAGGTGGCGTTCGCCCCGACGCTGTCGTAGACTCCCACGCTAAACGACCAATTTCCCGTGAAGCCCGGCGTTCCGCTGATTCGGCCGGTACTCGGGTTTAGCGTAAGCCAAGACGGCAGCCCAGTGCCAGACCACTGGTACGGCGGAATTCCTCCGGACGCCAGGAAGTCAAATACGTACAACGATCCGGCGCTTCCGTTAGGAAGTGGCTGGGGGCACGCAATTGTGACGAAAGGACGAACTTCGACGAGGATCCTGTTTTCCAGGCGCGTGCCAGACTGCCCATTGCACGTACCTGTCCAGTCCAGCCTCCCTGAATAGTTCGGCGCTGGCGGGACATTCGCAGCGGCTACGAGTGTCAATTGGCACGTGCACTGCCCCGTAGGCGCCAAGCTGTAACTCAATCCCCCGGGCCATCCCGGGTCAGGAGTAAAACTCCATGTCCCTGCCCCGGCCTGGTTACACGGGATGAGATTGAAGGCAGGTGCTGATGCTGGCCCCCCCGCGACAATTACGAACCACGGCCCAGGGGGATCGATCGCCATAGTACACAGCGGGGGTGATACGGTCATCATGCAATTGACGCGACGCGGACTGTACGCCACGCCCCCAGGTTGGTTGCTCGTCGCCGAGATGAGTAGCTCTCCGCTTTGCGGTCCCTGCGGAAGGCCACTGGGATCTGCGCAGACGCTCTTACCCGAGGTTTGGACGGTAGGACCTGTCGTAGGACACAGCGACGTTACAGAAGCGCCCGAACCCGATGGAGGCGTAGAGGAAATCCACGACACCTGCGGTTGGGACGACCAGATTGCCTGAGCCGGCAGCCCAGTATCCTTCAAGTCTACAGAAACAGGAAGGCACGTACGCGAGTTGATTGTTCCAAAGTTCAGTGTGTACCGGTCCACCGATAGCTTCGGGATGTACTGGATCCGTCGGTCGTCAAAGATGTCGTACATCTCGTCTCTGGAGCCCAGATTCAGTCCAAACCAGCCCCTCCAGAAATCTCGTAGGGTGCAGTCGGTGCCTGAGGAAAAGTATTGAGGGTTGCGGACAACGGACCACGAAGGCGTGAAACCGGCCGCGAGACGATCAAAGCTCTCGAAGCTACCCCCGTCGAAGATGTCCCAGAGTGCAGCGGCGACCGCCAGCTCACAGTCGGCCCCGACCGCAGCTGTGCTGAACGACGGCAGTTCAAGATTCACGGAACTGTTCAGGTTGCAATTCGATCCGTCGCCCACCGTGTCCAGGTAGAAATCTTGTCCCCGCACGGCCGAACCAAAGTAACTAGCCCAACCCTCATTCCAGACAAGCTGCTGAGCCTCGAGACAAGTCAAGCCAAGCGTCCTATAGTAGTTTTCGTAATTCGACGTCCACCCGTGTGCCACGCCGCGCGATCGGCTCCACGAGTACTGCGACGCCATAGCATGTCCATACTCGTGGAGGATGACGGAATCATCAAACTCGTCGGGATTCGTTGCGATGCCCTTGATGACGATCTCCTGACCGAACCCCGGCGGGCATTGTCCTCCAGGAAAGCACGAACTCCCCGGGCATGCAGGTGGATCGTATCCAATGCCCCACCTCGCGAAAACCAAGCACGGAGCTGGCGTGCCCGGTAGGCTGCTCACATAGTCAAAGCCGCTCTTGAGCACATCAAACAGATTGAAGACGGCGTCGTGCCCGTCCCCTTGCCCACCCGGGTTGATGTTACCCAAGGCAAGATCACACCCTCGCCAGTCTGTTGTCGTCACTGACGTTCCGTACGCAGTCCCGGTCGGCGGCCGGACCTCGATCTGCCCTCCCGGCATAAGGCGAGCCACGACGTACACGCGGACATCTCTCGGTCCGCCCCCCGGGTCGATGTTGTTCGGAATAGTAACCGCGAAGTTGCCAGACGCATCGGTTTGGCCCGTCGTGATGAGCGTAAGTTGTGAGCCATCTACTTCCCACGCCTCAATCTGAGCTAGCCCGATCGGCCGAACCTGCCAGCCGGTAAACTGGCATGAGTTGAACACGTGATCGTCGTAGCTGGCCGAGCCCGTGACAAGGAAGGATCCGCGATTGTATACGATGCAGGATCCGCCCGACAAGGCATTGTTGTTTTCAACGGTCTCCGGGATGCTATTCGCTGGATCAGCGATGATCCCCCAGTACTTCGGGCCCAGGGAACATGGAACGGGCGGGAGGGCGCACACGGTCGGCATTGTTATGGTCACGGAGGCCGAGATCGTCGAGTTTCCACCGATGCTCAAGTTTGGAATCGTGTACAGTTCGCAGTCCGACGTCGAGATATTGGTATCCGGTGACACATAGATCTTGACCGAGAAGGAGGAGACCGGGGCCGGAGTGTTGTTGCGGATGGTGTACGATACCTGGAAGGACTGCCCACCGCCTACGAATCCTGAGGGGCCCGAGAGGATTGTAGGTTCGAGGTCTGGCAAGCCGCAGTTTGTGGCAAAGCTCCAGATCGGTGACCACCCCCCCACTTGTCCACAGGCGTCCACCGCGTTGATGCGCCACCAATACGTGGTACACGTGTTGAGGGAGACCGTGGTTTGACTCGCGGGCACGTTGAAGCGCTGAGGACAGTTGCTCATGGCCGGATCGAGGCATACCTCTACACTGTAACCAGCGGCTCCCGCCACATCAGTCCAGTCCAAAGTCGCCGTCGTGGGCACATTCGTCCCGCCGTTCGTCGGAGCCAAAAGAGAGGGGGCCCCTAGCGGAGGAGGCGTGATCGTCACAACGGGTGACCCGATGGATGATCCCCCATCCTTGGCCAGCACAATGGCGTGCCACACGTTCAGTTCTGTAGAAAGGATTGTGAATTGGCCCGATCCTGTGCCACCCTCGGCGTTCGCACCATCCCTGTTTCGCCAGGACGTGGTGCCAGTCCGCTTGAAGAGATACCATCTGACTCCGAAAACTGCATTCAGGTTGATGCCATACGTACCGGCTAGTTGCGGTCTAAAGTCCAGACTCCTGATCACCGAACCGGCTTGGGACGTTGGCGCCCATGTCCAGCAGCTGCACGGACTGCCAGCGTACGAGCAACCGACGCCGCCGTCGAGCCAGGAAAGGGTTGCGTGCTGGAGCGCGGCGGTTGCAGTTCCGCTTGCCCAACGGCGCCACTCGAGCAAAGTGGAGCACGGGGCCTGCGTGCCCGCGTTCAGGTCGGCGATCACAAAGTCACAATCCCCGAACGTACGGCCGGATGTCGTTCCACACGGTACGGCTGCATTGACGCGGATATCGTAGTCGATCGAGGACGAGATGCCGATCGGATTCCAGTACTGGGAGACTAGGCCGCACGGCGCAAAGGGCGTCCATGTCTGAGGGGCTCCGGGCCCAACCGAGCATGCCGCGCCGTGGGTGAGACACTGGGATGGCGGGCATTGGGCGAGAAGAGCAGCGGGGAACGGATTCAGGGTGATGCCGAAGAGCACCGCCCAGACGGAGCTGGTCCTGGCATGCATGACTTCTTGCTCCCAAATCTGGCGATTACCGGGGTATCGGAGCTGGTCCTTCTATGATTCTGCCTTCAGAGTCTCTAAAAATAACTGGCTCAGGAGGGAGGATTACGGGGGATGGGCTCCCCACGGCCAGCGTGAGCTCTGCTGTGGTACTGAGCCGGCCACTTGGCATGTCTTCCACGAACGCTATACCGACGATATACCTCGCGGCCGCTGGGGAATCCGGGAGTCGGAGTTGGAAGTCGTATGAAATCGTCTCGTGCGCCTTCAGTTGGGAAACCCGCTTGGGTGGAGCAACAAGAACAACCGGCTCGGGCCAGTTCGGCGACCCGGTAAGCCGAGGGAAGAAGAGTTCGATACGCCCATCTGAGACCGCCATCCCAAGGGTAACCGACAGGCGTAGGTCAACAACCGCACCAGGTGCCGGAGGAGTGAATGCCTCAAGTAGGATCGTATGTACACCGCCGACGCTCCGCGAAGTAGCTACTGGACGGTTGGGACGACCGGTTTCCGGCCTCGCGGGGGTGAATGTCCGGGGGGAGCCTGTGCCTGGGACTTGCCGAAGCGAGGGAGACGGTGTGCCTTCGGGTTGAGCGCCGAAGGTCGGACTCGAAACGATCCGCCGGGAAGAATCGGTCGCGGAGGTCGGAAGGGCAGGATGCGGTGCTTGTTCGGTTGACTTGCCTCCTAATCTCACCACCACAGTCACCGCCGCCGTAGCGGCCAAGGCGAGGAAAAGAGCGACTAAAAGCTTCATTGTTTGCCCTCCTCGAGGGGAGTGCTTGGTTGCTGGTCTGGTTTATCCATAGGCCCGTTTTCATGCTAGCGCGGCTCGTTCTTCTGAGTCAAGGGCCAGGGCCGGGCCTCGACCTCTCCGACTTTCCGACTTAAAATCAAGAGGGGCAAGCTACACCCCCTGCAAGAGCAAAGGGAATCGGCCGGCAAAATGACCGACTTTTTTCTGGTTCTTCTGACCATTCCCGACGGCGGAACCGCCGATTGGGGCAGACTTGAGGGGGAACACAGCCCCTGGGGCGAAGGCGAGGTTTTCTGGATCTGATACCGAGATCCGCCTCTCGCGGCAGAGACGCGGCCACCGCGCGGGGGCGCGCGGCGCCGCCGGCCGGTGGGCCGGCGGTCCGCCGCTGCGGACCCACCCCCCTCTGCCTCCCCCCGCCCGCGAGGCGCGGGACGGGGGGAGAACGTCCTCTGGTGGCCTCGCGCGTTCGGTGACCGGACGTTGGAAACGGCAGACTGAAACGGGACCTCGCGGCGGATTGAAAAGGGACCACCTGAAGGCCTGAGGAGGTCCCCCCGGCCGGTTATCTCGGATGAGCGGGTAGGACCGGCTACAGGTATTCCGGCTGAAAGAACACGTGGCCCTGCCCTACGGAACCGAGTCGCTTCCTTCGTGCGGAGGAAGACAGCCCGACGCGTCCGCGTGAAACCCTGGACGCTCGCGCTGGCGCTTACCGAGAAGTAGTTGCTCCGCAGCGTGAAGAAGTGCGCCACGGATGCATAGGAGGCGGCGGGGAGGCGCTGTTCCTTCGCGAGGTTCTCCACGGCGGTATGGCCCTGGTACTTGGCGGTGGGTGGCCGGACGGCCGAGTCGGCAGTCCGCAGAAGGGGGCGGAACTCCTCGCGCCCCTTCAGGAGGCGCAGGGCCAGCGACTCCTCGCCGGGGAAGTAGGCCCGCAGGACCTGCTCCTCGACGGTGTTCAGGTTCCCCTGGGCGTTCCCCCACGTGGTGCGGTAGCGCTCCAGCCCGGGGAGCGTCTCCTCGGGCAGCCGCTCGTCGTAGAAGAGGGCCGGACGGAAGGCCGGCCCGCAAAGCTCAAACGGCCCAAGGACCCGGTTCATCTTGGTCCGCGGGAGCTTGGCGCACGCCCCCTGGTTCGCCGTCCGCCGGTGCAAGTACTGCTCGGTCGCCTCCGCCATCCGCAGGGCTTCGGAGGAACTGATGGGCCGGCTGCTCTGCGCCCGAGCCGCGACGATCACGCTCGCGAGCCGGGCCCGCGCGCGACCCTTGTCCTCGGGGGCGCCGCCGGTCAGCTGGTAGACGTTGAACTTCCGGTTCTCGTCCACGATCTCGACCCGGACCTCGGCGGCGCCGATCGTGTAGCGGCGCTCCCGCGGGGCATTCCACACATCCCCCAGCCCGTCCAGCTCCCCGCCGATCCGTTGATCCAGGGCGAGTACCGCCTTCGCCCGCACCAGCGCTCCGCGCGCGGCCTCGTCCGCCTGCGCCAGGGCCAGCTCGTTCCGGGCGCGGCGCAGCTCCATCTTGGCGCTGAAGGCGAGCTCTCCCACGAGTTACGATCATCAGCGTCAGGATCAGAAGGACGAGCAGGAGGGCGATGCCGCTCTCGCGGCCAGAGCGGGCGCGAGGAGGAGATAGGATCATGTCGGAACCCTGCGGTGCCACCATTCTATTGGACGCCGACGGGCACGTCCCTGTTCCGTAGGCTCGGCCCGCTCCCGATTCTTGCACACCGTCGCCCGGCACGACCTGCGCGCGCCCCCCGTGCGGAGCCGACCTTGCGCCTTGCCCTCTAAGGAGCCGTCGATAAATAAACGTGGCAAGTACAACACGCTCGGTACGGTCGAATGGCGTAGTTCCAATCCCCGTCTTGAGCAGCTTCCGGTTCACTCGCTTGATCTCGTCGGCCGTCACGCACCCGTAACGTTTGTTTGTTGACGGCTCCTAAGCCGAAGTTCCCCGTTGATCCCCGAGGGGAACTTCGGACTAAGAGCCTTCTATGAGAAGGCTCTTAGTACTCGCTGGAGCCGCGCCCGCGTGTCCTGGCGCGGGCCGGACACGCCCTTCTCGGAGTTCCGGACCGTCCGGACATCGATCCCGGCGAGCACCGCGAGGGCTTCCTGAGTAAGGCCCAGGCGCAGCCGGGCGGTCCGGAGCGCGTCTCGCGGCTCTTCAAGGGGGACCAGATCTACGCCCAGCGCATTCTGGATCGCCGGCCACTGGCGTGCCAGTGGCCGGACCACGGTTCGCTCCCAGTATGAGACCGTAGTGGAGGAGCACCCGAGCCGCTCGGCCAGCTGCTCTTGACTCAGGTCCAGGTCAAGGCGTCGCTGACGTAGCCGTTCCCCGAACGTCTTGGGGTAACGCTTAGAGACGGGCCTCGGCTTTGGGCTCCTGAGTCGGGCATGGCAAAAAGGTAACGCAACCCTGCCGATGTGGGTCACGCAGGAGCCCGACGTGTGTCTGACCCACCCACGTGGGTGGGTCGAACGCCCTCGGTCCCGGCGAACACCTCACTGGAGGCCTCGGCCCGCCACGCGGCGGAAGAGGTCGGCGTAGCCGGCGGCGACGTCGTCCCAGCGGTACGCGGTCCGCGCGCGCTCGGCGGCCCGCTCACCAAGCCGGCGCAGCGCCGCCGGAACGCCGTCCACCTCCCGGAGCAGCGCGGCCAGCGCGCCCGGCTCCTTGGTGAAGTAGCGGCCCGTGTCGGCGAGCACCTCCCGGTTGAACTCCACGTCCACCGCCAAGCACGGCGCCGCCCACCTCATCGCCCGCAGCAGGCTCGGATTCGTCCCGCCGACCTCGTGACCGTGCAGGTAGGCCCGGCAATTCCCATACAGGCCGTTCAGGATCGCCGCCTCGTACACGCCGCCCGCGAACCGCACGCGATCGCAGGCCAGGCCGAAGAGACGCCGCGAATAGGCCGAACCGTAGCGGGCGCCCCCCACGACCAGGAGCGGGCCCTCGACCCCGGACTCCAGGAAGCCCCGCACGATCAGCTCCGTGTTGTTCTCCGCCTCGATCCGCGCCACGACGAGCCAGTACGCGCCGGCCCTCACGCCGAAGGCCTCGAGCCCGTCGTCGACCGCGGAGCCGCCGGTCTCGCTGCCATAGGGCAGGAACGTGCTGTCCGCGCCCCACTCCTCGCGGTAGTACCGCTGCATCGCCCGCGCGTCGGTCACCAGCGACGTCGCGACCCGCGCGCAGTAACCCTCGACCCACTTGTAGTAGCGCCGCGAGAGCCGGCTCCACTTCGAGCGCTTCCACCCCAGCCCGTCCGTGTGGAACACGAGACGCTTGCCGAGCAACCGAAGCGGCAGCACGAACGGCGCGTTCGCCGGATCGACGACGAACACCACGTCGTAGCCTCCCCGGCAGGCGTGGAGCACGGACCGACACGTGTGCGAGATGCTCTCGATCCCCTTCCCCGGGACCGCGCGCAGGTAGAGGCAGCGGACGCCGCGCCACGTCGCCGGCCGCTCGTCGTAGTAGCGGCGCCGGCAGTAGACCGTGACGTCCATCCCGTGCGCCGCCACGAGCCGCGTCGAGAGCTCCTCGATCAGGGAGTCGAAGCCGCTGTAGCGCGCCGGGATCCCCCGTCCCCCCAGGAACGCGACCCGGAGGCGCCCCTCGCTCACGGATAGTTGGGCTCGTGCAGGTTGTAGAACGCGGTGAAGCTCACCGACCGCGGGATGATCGCGTTGATGTAGGAGTTCACGAACACGCCGACGTCGGCGATGAAGGTCCGCGGCACGAACACGATGTCGAACGGCGCGAGCACCCGGTCGCACGCCACCATGTCGGTCCCCTCGAGCGACAGCCGGCGCACCTCCCGCTTTCCGGGGCCCGCGGCCCGGATCAGGATGACCGACCGCGTGTCGCCGGTCGGCGCCGCGCCGCCCGCCGCGAAAAGGGCCTGGGTCGCGGTGAGGCCCGGCACCAGCGGCACCGCGCCCGGACGGAGCACCTCACCGCCGACGTAGACCTGCGATCGCGCCACCTTCGTCACCACGATCGTGAGCTCGGGATCGCGCAGCACCTGGGCGACGCCGGCCGTCAGCCGGTCGTCGGCCTCGGCGACCGTGAGCCCGGCGACGTGCACCTCCTCCGCGAACGGGATCGAGATCCGCCCGTCGGGCCGGACGCCGACCTGGAGGTCCCTCGTCTGGTGGTACGCGAACTTGATCGTGAGCCCGTCGCCGGGCTGGATCCGGTACTCGACGGGCTCCTCGACGGCCCGCGTCTCGAAGCTCCGGGCCTCGCCTTCCGGCAGCGACTTGATGCTGTTGCAGGCCGGCAGGAGGACCGCAAGGAGCGCGACGACGGCCAGGCGCGCCGTCATGAGGCGCCCCGCCCCAGGATCACGGCCGGCAGCGTCTGGGCCAGGATCCTGAGGTCGAGCCCCATCGACCACGAATCGATGTACTGGAGGTCGAGCCGCATCCACTGCTCGAAGCCGATGAGGTTCCGCCCCGAGACCTGCCAGAGACAGGTCAGCCCCGGCCTCATGCTGAGGCGCCGCCTCTGCCACGCGAGGTGGCCGGCGATCTCGTGGGGCCGGAGCGGCCGCGGCCCGACCAGGCTCATGTCTCCCTTCAGCACGTTCCAGAGCTGCGGGATCTCGTCGAGGCTGAACCGCCGGAGCCAGCGGCCCACACGGGTCACGCGCGGGTCGTCGCGCATCTTGAACACGGGGCCGTCCATCTCGTTCCTCGGGCTCAGCGCTTCGACCTGCGCGGCGGCGTCCCGGCACATCGACCGGAACTTCCGCAGCACGAAGACCCGGCCGTTCAGGCCGACGCGCCTCTCGCGGAAGAACACCGGCCCCCGGGAGTCGAGCTTGACCAGCACGGCCAGGATCAGAAAGAGCGGGGACAGGACGATCAGCGCGCATGCGGAGCCCACGAGGTCGACGAGGCGCTTCAACGACAGCCCGAACAGGTCGCGGGAATAGGGTGTCAGGCTGAGGAGGATGTTGTCCAGGATCTGCTGGACGTCGACGCCCAGCCAGGGCCCGGGGAGGAAGCTCGCGACGATGTGCGTGCGCAGGCCGAGCGTCCGGCTGATCGCGACCAGCGCTCCGACCACGCCCATCGAAGCTTCCGGGTCCGCGATCATCACCTCGTCGACCACGCGCTCCCGGACGACCCGCTCGAGGTCGGCGAAGCTCCCGCAGATCCGGTCCTCGGGGAGCGCCGCGTCCGCCGCCGGCCGGCAGCCGGAATCCAGGAAGCCGACCACGCGGAGGCCCCACCCCGGGTTCGCGGTCACGACCCCGTCGATCTGCGCCGCCATCTCGCCCGTGCCGGCGATCAGGACATAGCGCAGGTTGCGCCCGTGCCTCCGGACCCCGTGCCGCAGCAGCATCGTCGCGAAGCGGACGAAGAGCAGCGCGAAGAAGAAGAGGATCGCGAAATCGAGGGCGGCCGCCGGCGGCGTCCAGTCGGGCTTCAGGAGCGCGATCACGCCGAGCGCGAGCACCGTGTGGAGCCAGGAGCCGACGACGCGGCGGAACAGGCTCGCGGCGCTCACCATGCGGAGCTGCGTGTGGAGTCCGGTGCCGGAGAGCACGAGCTGGTGGACGATCGCGACGATGCCGACCGCCAGCGGAGAGATGCGGCCCCCGAGCTCGGCGCGCGAGGCGAGCCAGGCGAAGAGGATCGCCAGCAGGTCGCCCGTCGTGACTACGGCCGTGGCCATGGCCGGGTTGCCGCGGAAGACCGACAACGGGTTCTCGCCCCTCCACGTGTGGCGGGCTTTCCCCGTCGAGGTCGTCGGATCCGATGGTCTCTTCACGGTTGGACTCTTCACGGTCGGACGGTGGGTGGGCGGCCGTCAGGCGCTGCGACGGTCGCTGGTTCCCCCGGGAGAGGGCCACGGCCGGGCCGGAGGCTCGTACGTGGTGGCGACGGCTCGATCCTGCCGAGGAGATCGCGTCCTTCCCTCTCTCCGGTACCCGGCCGGTTTCGGCAAAGGTTCGAGTCCCGTTGACGAACAACGGCGGTCCCGAGTCCCAGTGGCATGACTATAATGCACCCGGACTCCCTGTTTAAGATCCCACAGGATGCCGGCACACCCGGACCCGTTGCTCCTGAGCGCCTGGATCGGTCGAGCCCCCGGCCTGAACTCCCTGCCCGAGCCAGGCTCCCTCCGTGGGTGATTCTCCGCCGCCCCGATCGCCGTCCGAGGGCCGCCGCCCCCGGAAGGCCTGGAGCCTCGTTCCGTCGGTGGGGCTCGTCACCGGCGCGAACGCATCGGTCGCTCTGCTGGGATTCGTCTGCAACGTCCTCCTCGCGCGATCCCTCGACCGGGCGTCGTTCACGGCGATCAGCCTCTTCCTCGTCGCCTTCCAGTTCCTGCAGGAGGGGATGGG
>Ga0187892_10002347_pt1 | contig 38490 bp, 36 predicted proteins | sample MA1701073metaG_FD_139345 | JGI IMG/M metagenome (GOLD analysis project Ga0187892, IMG submission 139345) | Bio-ooze microbial communities from a basaltic lava cave in the Kipuka Kanohina Cave System on the Island of Hawaii, USA - MA170107-3 metaG ... | reverse complement strand
TTTTGTATTTTGCCATTGGCGTATCCTCCTGGGGTTTTTGTTATGAGTTCATTCACGCCCTAAGGTACGGATGCGCCGCTTTTTTTACTATAAAAATTTACACAACATTATAAATTAGCCCATGTGAATCGTTGCAAATCTCAAGTTAAAAGAATTTTATCGTCTTCGATTTTGATGTCGAGCCGCTCCAGCGGCTTTGGCGGCGGCCCGGCGATGACATTGCCGTCGCGATCGTATTTGCCGCCGTGACACGGGCATTGAAACGTCTCGGCGGCGGGATTGAACGCGACAATGCAGCCGAGATGCGTGCACACCGCCGACAGCGCGGTCAGCTCGCCGTTGCGGCGCGCCACCATCGTGGGCTTGCCGCCGAGCAGGCCGAGGCGAATATCATTCTCGGCAATTGAGCCAGCCAAAACGATCTGTCCGGCGGCATCGGTAAATTCACGGCCGGTCGCGCCGAAATGGCGATTGGGAAAAAGAAAGGCCAGCGCCGGCGCCAGGAACGCCAGCGCCGTCCCGCCGAACAGCCCGCTTACAAATTTTTCAAAAAAGTGGCGTCGGTTCATGGAAAATTTTCTCATTGCGTTTGACGTTTGGTGGTTTTAAATTTTATCACACTCAAAATTAAAAAACTTTTTCTCAATGTCAACAATCTTTCTTTTGCGCCAATTTCCGGTGAAAATAATGTTGCGTAAGTCAAAAGGGTTTATTATATTTGAGACGTTGTATTTGAGTGGTTTGAGCCTGAGTTCGTTGCAAACTGTCCAGGGCTGTGATCGTTATGATAAACACTGTCCCAATCAAATTCCTTTTCAACCTTCAAGCCGCAGGAGATGAGCTATGACCTACATTATCGCTGAACCGTGTGTCGATGTGCGTGATCGCGCTTGCGTTGACGTTTGTCCGGTGGATTGCATATATGAAGTTGATAGTGATAAAATCGTCATCAAAGAGGGCGACCCGGCCTATAAGATGATGCTTTACATTCATCCGCAAGAATGCATTGATTGCGGCGCGTGCGAGCCGGAATGCCCGCCGAAGGCGATCTTTGTCGAAAGCGACGTGCCGGACAAATGGAAGGACTACATTGATTATAACTACGTGGCGTTCGGAGTGGCGCGCTAACCGGCGCAACCGGAATGACAGTGAAGTGCAAAAGTATTTACAATAAACCCACGCCGGAGGACGGTATGCGCGTGTATGTCGATCGCCTGTGGCCGGAAGGCATTTCCACGCGCGACGCCGCCGTTGAATGGTGGGCGCAGGACATTGCGCCGTCCTACGAATTGTGGCGGCATGGTTATGCGCCCGACAAGTGGCCGCAATATCGCGAAAGCTACTTGAAAGAATTGGCCTCGCGCGATAAGCAAGCCGCGCTTGAGAAGTTGCGCGAAAATGCTGCCGCCGGCAATTTGACTTTGCTTTACGGCACGGATGACCCGGCGCGCAACAATGCCGTGGTGGTGCGGGAATATTTGGAAAACGGCGGAAGTTCAAATAAAAAGAAAAAGTGAACACCCGCATGTGCACAAAGCCGCGTTTGTTTTTTTTGTCCGCCGCTTGCTTTTTTGCTCTCCTTATTGTATTTTTTAGTTGTACCCGCGAAACCGGCTCGCCGCCGCTGGACACATTGCCGACGGCTGAGCAAGTCGCGACCGCCAAAGCCGACGTTGAAACCGCCAAGGCCAGCATGATCCGCGACGGCAAGTTCAACTGTTGTGTAAAACCACCGTGTGATTGGTGCTTGTTGAAGGCGAAGGGCTGCGCCTGCGCCGACATGATTGACGCCGACCAGCCCGTGTGTCCGGAATGCGGACTGGGCTGGAAGAACGGCGCGGGTTCGATTCCGGATGTACAACCTCAGGAAGTGAAAAATGTCCTGGAAACGCGTTAAAAAAGGTGTCTCCACGCTGCTTGCCCTCTTGAGTGTCGCGGCCGGCAGCGCAAAAAAGTTCGAGGTTTTTTTGGGGCCTGATCCTGTCCCGCCCAATCGGGACAAACCGCGTGATCAGGCCTTTTTATTTTTAACCCGCATAATTCAAACGCCGGGCGCCGCCCTCGTTTGATCATGCGGCATCAAGCCCACGCTGCAAGGACAAAAGGAAATCCCGAAAGTTTCGTTCAACAACCGGTTTTGAACAAAACTTTCGGGACGAAACGCATTCACCTAACGTAAGGAGGAAACATGGACTGGCACGATTTCCTCGTCGAGAGCGACGAGACCATCCGGCAGATTTTGAAAACCAGCCGCACCATCGCTGTGGTTGGAATCAAAGATGACAGTCATGCCTACGAAGCGGCTCACAGCGTTCCGGCCTATCTTCACTCTCGCGGCTATAAGATTATTCCCGTAAACCCGAATTATAAATCCGTTTTTGGCACGCGCATGCTAAAATCCTTGGCCGAAGTCGAGGAACCGGTTGACATCGTGATTTTGTTCCGCGCGCCGGCCAACGTGCCGATGCACCTCGATGATGTCTTGCGTTTGAAACCGAAAGTGTTGTGGATGCAAACCGGCATTCGCCATCAGGATGCCGCGCACAAGCTGGCGAAGCACGGCATCAAAGTCGTGCAGGATCATTGCATGTACATGGATCATCTCCGCCTGATTCGCGCCGCGGCATAATTTTGATAAAATCATTGACCGGTCGCTTTGAGCCAATTGCTTTATAACTCAAAAAGGACATCAGCGACCGGTCAATTTCAATTCCAACTGAATCCTCGCTGCGCACGCATTCGTTTTGTCTCATCACCCGTCATTAAATCAAACACGGAATTTAGATGGCGCCTCGCACTCTTCCTCTGCCGCCGCATTTTGACCCCGCCAAAGTCGGCGATGTTTGGAACGTATCGTATCACGAGCGCGCCGTCGATGCTGAAAAATGGGCCGAACAGCACAACATTCCGCCGGCGGCGCATGATCGTTTTAAAATTTGCCTGCTGCTGGTGGATGTACAGAACACGTTTTGCATTCCGGGTTTTGAGCTTTTTGTCGGCGGACGTTCCGGCACCGGCGCCGTTGACGACAACCGCCGGCTGTGTGAGTTTATTTATCGGAATCTCAGCGCCATTACCGAGATTTGCCCGACGCTGGATACCCATCTTGCCGTCCAGATTTTTCACGCTGTTTTTTTAGTGAATGACAAAGGTGAGCATCCCCCGCCATTTTCGTTGATTCCGTTGGAAGAGGTCGAACAAGGGAAATGGAGATTCAATCCGGCGCTCGCCCCCAGCTTGCATACCGACGCTGAGGCTGGGCAAAAACATCTGCTGCATTATGTTCGCAAACTGAAAGCCGGCGGCAAATACGATCTCACCATCTGGCCGTATCACGCCATGCTCGGCGGCATCGGCCACGCGTTGGCCTCCGCCGTTGAAGAAGCCGTTTTTTTTCATAGCCTGGCTCGCTTGAGCCAGCCGGATTTTCAAGTGAAAGGCAACAATGCCTGGACGGAAAATTATTCCGTCTTGCGTCCGGAAGTTTTGGAGGGCGCGGATGGCAGGCCGATTGCTGAGCGCAACACAAGGCTGATCAACAAGCTGCTCAAGTTCGATGCCGTGATTATCGCCGGGCAGGCGAAGAGCCATTGTGTAGCCTGGACGATTGACGATTTATTGAATGAGTTGGTGCCGCACGGAAAAGAATTGGCCAGAAAAGTTTATCTGCTTGAAGACTGCACTTCGCCGGTTGTCGTTCCGGGTGTCATCGACTACACCGAGCCTGCCGATGCGGCTTTCCGCCGGTTCGCCGATGCCGGTATGCACATCGTTCGTTCGAGCGAATCTGTTGCAAGTTGGCTGGGAATTGCTTTGTAACTCCGAGCGCGACATTCGGCGTAACCAAAAGCATTGTAAATTTTAAATTAAAAATTTTCAATTTAAAATTTACAATAAAATCTTCGCGATGATGGTTTTTTCAAAGCAATACTAAACAGTTTGTCTATAATTTTCAAGAGGGAGAAAAATTTGAAAATCTTCGTCACCCAACCTATTCCCCCCGCCGGCTTGGAAGTTTTGCGCCGGGCTTATCCGGATTTTCAGATGAACCCCGAAGAGCGGGTTCTCGCCCCGGCGGAATTAGTGGAAAAAGTCAACGGCTGCGACGCGCTGTTGACGCTGCTCACCGACAAGATCGATGACGAGTTGTTGGATGCTGCCGGCCCGGAATTGAAAGTCGTCGCCAACATGGCCGTCGGATTTGATAACATCGATTTGGCGGCGGCTACCGCCCGCGGCGTGCTGGCCACCAACACCCCCGGTGTTTTGACCGACGCCACCGCCGATCATGCCTGGGCCTTGCTGTTTGCCGTGGCGCGGCGCATTCCTGAATCGGAAAAATTTTTGCGCGCCGGCAAATTCAAAAGCTGGGGGCCGCTGCTCTTTCTCGGCGGCGACATCACCAGCCGCACGCTCGGCATCATCGGCGCCGGCCGCATCGGCCACGCGGTGGCGATGAAATCGCGTGGCTTCAACATGCGCGTGCTGTACGCCGACGAAGTGCCCAATGCCAAACTCGAGCAGGAAATCGGCGCCTGCAAAGTGAGTGTTGAAGAGTTGCTGCGTGAAGCGGATTACGTCTCAGTTCACGTGCCGTTGCTGCCCAGCACGCAACACTTGATTAACGCCAAGTCGCTGCGGCTCATGAAAAAAACGGCGTACCTGATCAACACCAGCCGCGGCCCGGTTGTCGATGAAGCCGCGCTCGCCGAAGCCTTGAAAAACGGCGTCATTGCCGGCGCCGCGCTCGACGTTTTTGAAAATGAGCCGCTGGTGCATCCGGAATTGCTCAAGCTCGACAACATCGTGCTCACACCGCATACCGCCAGCGCCACCATCGAAACCCGCTCGAAAATGGCGACGATGGCTGCCGAAAATCTCATCGCCGGCCTCGCCGGCCAAAAGCCGCCGAATTTGGTGAATGCGGAGGTCTGGGGAAAACAGCGAAAATAGAGGTAGGGAAGATCGATGATCGAGAATAGAGAATCGAAAATCGATTTTCGATTCGCGATCTTCAATCTTCGGTTTATTTTGCGAGGAAGGAGGAAAAGAACGTTTGGAGCTTCTCAATAAATTGGTTGTCACGGCGCTGCCGTTGGTGCCAAAGCCTTTGGTGCGCCGCGTGGCGGCTCGTTACATCGCCGGTAACACGATGGCTGACGCCGTGCGAGTGGTTCGCCAATTGAACCAAAGCGGCATGATGGCCACGTTGGATGTTCTCGGCGAGCATATTTTCACCAGAGAAGAAGCGGAAGCCACCACCGCCGATTATCTCGAAGCGTTGGAAGCCATCGACCGCGAAAAACTCGACAGCAATATTTCCATCAAGCTCACCGCCTTCGGCTTGAAGCTTGATTTTGATTTTTGCCTCGCCAACGTCCGCCGCGTCGTGCAGCGCGCGCACGAGCTTAAAAATTTTGTGCGCATCGATATGGAAGATTCCACCTGCACCACCGACACGCTTCGAATGTATGATCTGCTCCGCAAAGAGTATCGTCATGTCGGCGCGGTGATTCAAGCTTATCTTCGGCGCTCGCTCACGGATATTCGCAGCTTGACACAAAACGGCGCGCCGGCCAATTTCCGGCTCTGCAAGGGCATTTATATCGAGCCGCGTTTGATTGCCTACAAAAATCGCGAGTTGATCAACAAAAATTTTACCTATCTGCTGGCGGAAATGCTGCGGCGCGGCGCGTATGCCGGCATCGCCACCCATGACGAGCGTTTGGTGTGGGATGCGATGCGATTGATTGATGAAATGAAACTGCCCCGCGACAAATACGAATTTCAAATGCTGCTCGGCGTCGACGAAGAGTTGCGCGATACCATCGTCAAAGCCGGACACCGGTTGCGAATTTATGTTCCCTTCGGGAAATCCTGGCATGCGTATTCCGTCCGCCGCTTGCAGGAAAATCCGCAAATTGCCGGCTACGCCATCCGGAATTTTTTCGGGTTGAAAAACTCGTAATGGTGAAAAATTTTCTAAAAATTTTTTTAACAATAAAAGTTTTCATCCGTTGCGTTGTTTCTATCAGTTGAGGCTTTAACTTTTGAGGAACCCCAAGCCCTCGAATAAACTGATCCCCCTACCACACCTTCCACCATGGCTGAGTTGGCCCGGTTGCTTCGCGCACAAACTCAGCGAAGAGCGACGAAAATAGTTTTCCATCCTGGACAAAGCCGGCCTGCGCCAAATCTTTCTTGGCAAATTCATGCTCCCGCGGCGGCCTTTTTCCCCTGGCCAACGCCGCGATGACGGCCTTTTCCGATTCGTCAAACCTTTCCCAATATTCCTGAAAATGCGGCCGCGCCTCTTCCAGGAAAATTTCCTTGGCTTTGCGGTAATCGGCTTTTTCGTTTTTCGGCAACGAGAAAAGCGCCGAGCAAGCCATTTGAATAAAAAAAGGAAAACAGCCGGCAATCTCCAGCACGAAATCGGCATAAAGCGCCAGTGGCCTGCCGGCTCGCGCCGAAGGCTCCGCGATCAACTGTTTCGCCTCCTCCGTCTTGAAAACGCTCAACCGCAGGTTGGTGAAAATATTGAAAAACGGCGAGTCGGAAATTTCCTTGGCGTGACACAGGCTTTGCAATTGATCCGCCGAGCTGGTCAAGTACGCCACGTTGAAGTTATTCGCCAGCGCCCGAAAATACGCGTAAAACTCCGGGCCGAACTTTTGGTTGCGCGTCACGCTTTCGAATTCATCCCACAAAAAAATCAATTTCAGTCCGGCTTCTTGAAACGTCTGCACGATTTTTTTCAAGCCGTCGTAATCCGGCGCGACATTGACTTCGAGCCGGCCGCGATATTCCCGCTGCAGCTCCTGATAAACGTACTGAAAAAATTCCGCCGGCTCGACATTGCGCTTGGCCTGTAGATCCATGAACACGAAAACGTATTCATCGAGATTGGGCAGATATTTCCGCCGGTTCTGTGGATGATGAATCGCTTTCAGCAGCGAGGATTTTCCGAGGCGCCGCACGCCGACCAGCGAGATGCTTTGCGGCCGCACCGCTTTGATGCGCTCGTAAATGCGCGCCAGCTCCGAGCCGCGGCCAAAAAAATCGGCCGGATTTTGAATGATCAACCGGTTCAAATACGGATTGCCTGAGGCCACAGCGCTTCCTGCCGTTGGCCTACCTGCCTCCTCGAGATCGAGCGTTTGCCTGGTCAAGAATCGAAGTTTTTCGGTATAGCTCAAATCCTTGCCTTGAAAAAGTTGGCGCGCCGCTTCGGACAAATTCATCGCGCGCTGATCCGGTTTAGTGGTGATGGCGGACTTTTCCTCGAACGGCGGTTTGATATCCACATCCTTGCCTTCCATCGTTTCGCGCAGGTCAGTGAGAAAGACTTGGGCGGATTGGTAGCGATCACCCGGCGTTTTGGCTAACGCGCAGCGAACAATGATATCGAATTTCGGCGGCACATTGGGCAGATACGTCTGCAACGGCTTGGGTTCGTCGTAGACGATGGCTTGCAGCAGCGCCAGCTCATACTCGCCCGCAAATGGCAATTGTCCGGTGAGCATTTCATACAGCACGACGCCGAGCGCCCAAATGTCAGTGCGATGATCGACCTCGAGGCATCGCGCCTGTTCGGGCGACATGTAAGCCGGCGTGCCGACCGTTGCGCCGGTTTTGGTGAGCCGGACGGCGTTGGCCAATTTCGCCAGCCCGAAATCGACGATCTTGACGACGCCGTCTTTGGTCAGCATCACGTTCGCCGGTTTGATGTCCCGGTGGGTGATGCCTTGCTCGTGCGCTTTGGCCAACCCCTGCGCGATTTGCATGGCAAATTCCATTGCGTTCTTTATTTGCAATTTGCCCTTTGCCATTTGCTGCTTCAGCGAGGCGCCTTCGTAAAACGCCATGGCGATGAACAATTGTCCGTCGGGAGTTTCGTCAACCTCGTAAATCGTGCCGATGTTGTTGTGATCGAGCGCCGAAGCGGCTTTGGCTTCCTGAATGAAGCGTTGTTTGGCGTCCGCATCCTCGCTGAGATGGGGCGGCAAAAATTTTAGCGCGACGAAACGGTCGAGTTTCAGATCCTGGGCTTTATAAACCACGCCCATGCCGCCCTGGCCTAATTTTTCTAAAATTTTATAATGCGAAATAATTTGGCCTGGTGTGATCATGTCAGAACCATTTGCGAAGGTAAAGCTCGAAGTTGGCGTAGGAAAAAGCCAGTTTTTTATTATCGGTGGCAATCGTCTGGCTTATTCTGGTTTTGCCGCCTCCAATGACCAGCCGCGCAATTTCAAACGTGCCGCCGATTTCCCAGCCCGATTGGCGCGCATAGCCGAGAATCGGACCAAAACTCAAAATTTTAGCGGGCTTCTCCGCTTTTTTAAATGACACTGAGAATTCACCATAAAAACCGGCGGTCAGCCGCTCGATGGTTTTGCGCATGCGCTGGACGCGCATGTAAAGCATCAAATCTAAATCTTGAAATACTTTGAGACTGTCGAAATCTTTGATCTGCACGACGGATGTGCCAATTCCCGTCATGACGCCAAAACGGTTGCTGATATCGAAGCGAGTAATGGGGCCAACAGCAACCCGCCAGCTTCGGCGTTTTTTCATGAAAGGCTCCAGAATTTCCTCCCAGCAATCTTGATAGGTTTTTCGCAGTCTTGGTTTGAGCCGAGAATCTGCATGTTCGCGCCAAATGTCCGGATCTTTTTTAAGCGAGAGCAGGACGAATTCTCGGGCTGTTTTTAAGCTATCCAAATCGTCATAACTGAGCGCGAGCCACTGATACACCCACGCTTTGCACAGGCCATCCAGCTTTTCCTGCTCAGCGATGTCAAGTAATTTTCTCAAAGTGCTGATGGATTGGGTAGGCTCATTGGCATCGAAGCTTTCAATGGCGGAGCGGATTAACGTCTGAACCTGCGGCGAGGCGTTCTTGCAAGCAACCGGAACATCGCTCTGGCTCAGCGCGGACTCAACGCCAAAGATCATAAGAAGAACAGTTAATCGTCGCATAGCTTTTACCAAATAAAGTGTGCTCGACAAACAGAATGCAATTTTGCTTCCTTAATTTTGCATCTATAAAAGTCAAACCCCGATTTTCCTTTAGTTTTTGAAACCAATTGGGGTGGCAGTTATAGCCTTAAGATGCAAAATCGGGGTGCTCGCTATTCATTTTTTCCTGCTCAAAGTAATTTCGACTTCGGTCGTGGCATTTTTTGAGATAAACCCGTCTTTGTATTCATCATAATATTCATCATGTGCCGCTCTAATCTTATACCGGCCAACCATGAGTTGTATCGCATCACGCGCAAGTTTGCGGGCATCGCCCCAGGCCGCTTCGTTTTCCCAATCGTCTTTTTTTCCAAAAACATTCACGCCGGTCAGGCTCTTGCCTTGCTCGTCCTTGACAATCACTTTCAGATAGCCGAATTGAGCGATCATTTTTCTTCTGATCGTTATATCGCTATTCAAAGTAATCAAGGTATCCACAGTGTCATAGCCTTCTCTGATGAGTTTAAGGCGGTAATCATTTTTTTCCATCAGCATTTCAAAGGGCGTTGGCCCCTGCCTTTTCTCATTCAGGATAACTTCTACGCCTCTCGGCTCCGTCTCAATCCGCAGACGATGTGATTCTGTTGTTTTAGGCTTTTCCGGCCTGCCAGTAATTGGTTCTTTGACTTTTTTGACAACGAAATTAATTTCGATCGTTTTATCTGCTGTAATGGAATCTTCCTTTGAAATAGGCTTCTCAGCATTGGAGTTTTCAAATGTAAATCGGTAGAAACCTTTTGGGCGTCCTCGCAGAACGAGTATTGAATTTGAGGCAGAACCATCGAAGAATTTGCCCTTTTCTCCTTTTATAGTGCTCCAATTGCATTTGTAATCAAAGGGCAGGTTCGCTTTTACGGTAATCATCGCGAGATCCGGAAAATTAATGCAGATCGTGTCGCTTTTTAGGGGAACGGCAAGGATCGTATCTATCGAGCCGAAGCCATTTTGGGAATCTCGAATCGTAAGCGGATAGTTTCCTGCGGTCACATTAAAAGTGTAGCGCCAAGATTCAGGTTGGCTCGCGCTCGGAAACGCCAGCCCGCCCAATTTTCCTTCGACGCGAGCCGCATTCGAAGTCATCGTCACCGGATATTCGCGAAAATCAAACCGAATCTCTTGATTGTCCCCGGTGATTTCAACCTTGCGTTGCATGGGTTCTTTGGAAACTGCATGGGTGACTTTGATCTCATATTGTTCTTCTTTTCGCAACGCCGTTGAGACAAAAATCAAAGAATCCGGCTGGCCTCTCGTCGTTCCCGCCACAAGCCCGTCGATTTCCACATCGAAAGGGCCGCCGTTGGCTGTGATCATCACTTTTCTTTGCGAGCTGAAGAAATATTTATATCCGTAGTAGACCGCGGTGATGGCGGCTAAAACCAAAATGCCGCGTTCCACCACGATTCTGGCTCTTTTCCGCTTGACCGCTTTTTGTTCCGCCGGTTTGGTGATGCGCACCAACTCTTCCGGACCGATTTCTTGCTTCACCTGCCAAATATTATGGTCATGCCGAATCCACCGCCGGAACAAATCAAGCCGGAAACCGTACTTGTGATCTTTTTGCAAGACATACTCGTCTTGAAAAAGCTCGGCAAGCACGGAGTTGAGCTGCGCGTGGCCGACGACCAGCTCCAGCTTGCTTTTCGTGATGCCCCGGCGCATCTCAGGCGCCGACAAGAAAACCCCGGCCTCGCCGGAAAATTCCGCCAGCAGCGACAGCACCAGCTTGCGCTCAGCGGAATGCTCGCCCCAGTTGAAAATCATCTGCGGCGGCGGATTTTCCAGAATAGTTTCCACCACCGTTTGCAAATCCGCGCTGCCGACGTGATATTTTTTCACTTCGTTCAAATGATACACCAGGTTTTGGCAGATCAGTTGCGTGTAAAACGGCTGGCCGGCGGTGAGCGTGTAAATTTGCGTGATCACTTCCGGCGCGAAGCCGACGCGATTGGCCAGCGGCTGGGTGACGAGGCGCGCCGTGTCGTCTTTGGTGAGAAAACTGATTTTCCGCGAAATGGCCTTCTGCAGCAGCTCACCGCCCCAGAGTTCTTCGTCGCGCATTTCCAATCGCTTCGAGCCGGTGAAAACAAACGACACCTGCTCGCTTTCCAGCAAGCCGGCGAAGAAGATCAAAACATTGTGCGACAGGCAGCCTTCGGTAATCTTGGCTTCGAGAATCTCATATTCATCGATCAGCAGCAAAATGCAACGGTTGGGGAAATGCGTTTTCAAATCATTCAAAAACCGGCGGAACATTTCGGTGGGATTGTCGGCATTGGATGGCGAGGAATAGTGCTCGGGGGCCAGCGCTTTTATTTTTAGCGTCTTGCAGGTGTCGGCAATGATGCGGCTGAAAAATTCCGCTTCGTTGGCGATGCCGGCCATGATTTGCATGTCGACAAAAATCGGCAGAAACGCCGCGCCAAGCTCGCCGTTCAGAATTTGATAAAGAATGGATGATTTGCCGCTGCGCCGTTCGCCGAACAAAACGATGATGGCGGTTTTTTGCCCGTCTTCCAGCGCGCGCGCAATGAAGCGAAACTCGTCCACCCGGCCAAAAAACATGTCACGGCTGCGAATCGGATTGCCGACGATGTACGGGTTGGGATAAATCGGCTCAAACTGCCCCTGAGTCATGCGGCACCTTTTGCGTCAATTTATTGCTGCCTTAAATATAAACCTTTTGTAAAATAAGCGCAAGCATTTTTATTTTGTTGCCCTTGTTTGACAGAGATTTTTTTGCTATATTCTTTCAAAATAATTGACCGGCGGGAAACCTTACGGGCGCAGCCGCTTTCCGGCTTATGCCCTCAATCGGCTACGCCCGCAGGGTTTCCCTGCCACCATCACCATGAACCGAGGAGGGAGTATTTCAGCAGTGAAAGAGCCAAAGAAGGTTTCGCTGCACACGGCTTTGCCCGAGGAAATTTTATCCGGCAAAGTCACCGACGTTTATTTCGAGCGCACCAAAAAAATTCTTGAAGCGAAAGGCCGGCGCGCCCGCGTCGCGGCGGAATTTATTTTGAAAAAATTCCCCGATGATTACAAGTGGGGAATTTTTACCGGGCTCGAGGAAGCCCTGGCAGTTTTTGAAAAGCTGCCGGTCACCGTGCGTGCTTTGCCCGAAGGCGCTTTGTTTTACGAAGATGAGCCGGTGTTGGAAATCGAAGGCGATTATTTCGATTTCGGTTTGTTTGAAACCGCCTTGTTGGGTTTTCTTTGTCAGGCTTCGGGCGTGGCCACGCGCGCGGCGCGCTGCAAAAAAGCCGCAGCGGAGCGTCCCGTCATCAGCTTCGGCGCGCGGCGCATGCATCCGGCCATCGCGCCGATGATCGAGCGCTCGGCTTATCTCGGCGGCTGCGACGGCGTGGCCTCGATTGCCGCCGCCGAACTCATTGGCATCGCGCCGTCCGGAACCATGCCGCACGCGTTGATCTTAATCCTCGGCGATACGTTGGAGGCGGTGCGCTCCTTTGATGAAAATATTGATCCCGGCATTCCACGCGTCGCGCTGGTGGATACTTTTAATGACGAGAAATTCGAAGCGCTGCGCGTCGCGGAAGCGTTGAAGGAAAAACTGGCTGCCATCCGTCTCGACACGCCGAGCAACCGCCGCGGCAATTTCGTCAGTATCGCCAACGAAATTCGCTGGGAGCTGGATTTGCGCGGTTTTCAACACGTCAAGATTTTTCTCTCCGGCGGCATTGACGAAATGAAAATTTTGCAATACAACGTGATTGCGAATGCCTATGGCGTCGGCACCGCCATTTCCAATGCGCCGGTTTTGGATTTTTCGATGGACTTGGTTGAAATCGACGGCAAAGCCATCGCCAAGCGCGGCAAAAAATCCGGACGAAAAAATCTTGTGGCCTGCAAAAGTTGCGGGACGCGCCGTGTTTTTCCGGTTATAGCAACACCGGAAAATTGCGCCTGCGGCGGCCGATATGAATCTCTTTTGATGCCGATCGTTGATCAAGGCAAACTCGTTTATTCCGCGATAAAACCGCAGCAAACCCGCGAACATGTGCTGCGGCAACTTGAAAAGGTGGAATTGTGAGCGCCGTGTCTTCCTTTGCGCCGATCGATCACACTGCCGATGTCGGTTATCGTCTTTTTGCGCCGACATTGATGGAACTCTTCGCCGTCGCCGGACGTGCTTTATTTGATGCGATCACCGAGCTTGATTCAATTCAGCTCCGGCTCGAACGGAAAATCGAAGTCGAAGCCGGCGATGTCGAGGCCTTGTTCGTCGCCTGGCTCTCCGAGCTTAATTTTTATTGCATCACAGAGTTCGAGCTTTATCGCGAATTTAATATTGAAAAAATTTCGCCAACCGCCTTGCAGGCAACGGCTCGCGGTGAAAAAATCGACCCGGCGCGCCACGACATTCAAACCGAGATCAAAGCCGTGACCTATCACGAGCTTTACGTCCGTCAAGTTGAAACCGGCTGGGAAGCGCAGGTGATTTTTGATGTGTAGGAAGAAATATTTTATTTGAGGTGTAAAAATGGCATTTGACCTTGAAAACATTGCAAAACAACTCGCCGCTTTGGAGCCAAGCGCGCAGGCGGCATTGTTTGAAAGGCTGGTCAAGCTCACCGGCCATTCCAGTATAAAGGATTTGGCCGAATATTATCAGCAGCTTCTTGCACAGGCTGAATCGGTGAATAGCGCCACCGCAAACGAAAGCACAGTTCCAAGAAATTATCCATCAGCATCCGAGGTGGCCTTGAACCAGAGCAATCGCATCGGTGAAAGCTCGGAGGTTTACGAATCGGTGAAACCTCGAGATAATACGAAGTATCAAGAAATGTATGCGCTTTTTGATGGCGAAGTTCTAAGGCCCGAAAGCAAAATCGAGCTTGATCGCGATACACGATATCGATTGCTCGTTGAAAAGCCGCGATCAAAGTTTCCCGAAATAAAAAATCGTGCACTGCGGCTTATCGCTGCGCGTGCAGTTCCGATGGGAATCGGAGACTTCGCGGAGCAGCATGATCATTATTTATATGGAGTGCCCAAAAAATGAGCGCTCCAATGTTTATTGATACCGACTGCCTTTCTTTTGTCATCATGCAAGAGCGCGGCATTGCTGAGGCCTTAACAACCGATCACCATTTTCAGCAAGCGGGATTTCGCGCCATCTTGCGCGAATTTAAAAAGAACCCAACGAAAGAGTAGCTGTCGAAAGCGATTTTAATACAGGTGTTGTCATCATGTCCGAAATCAAACTCAAAAAACTTGCCGATTACCTCTGGGAAATTCCCCAAGAGGGAAACATGTTGGCGCCGGCGCGGATTTACGCGACGGAAAAAATGCTCAAGAACATTCTCGCCGACAACGCGCCGCAGCAAGCCGCCAATGTCGCGCATTTGCCCGGTATCGTTGGTTATTCGCTCGCCATGCCGGACATTCATTGGGGCTACGGTTTCCCCATCGGCGGCGTCGCTGCGTTTGATGTCAACTCCGGCGTGATTTCGCCTGGAGGAGTCGGGTACGACATAAATTGTGGCGTCAGATTGATGGCATCGAGTCTTACCCGCGACGAAGTCGAGCCGAAAATTCAAGAACTCGTCAAAGCGCTCTTTCATCACGTGCCGACCGGCGTCGGTTCCAAAGGCAACGTCAAGCTCGATCAAAAAGAGCTTGAGCAAGTGATGACCAAAGGCGCCAAATGGGCGATCAAAAATGGCTACGGCGACAACGACGATCTGGAGTTCATCGAAGAAAACGGACAGATGGATGATGCCGAGCCGGGCAAAGTTTCCAAGAAAGCCAGTCAGCGTGGTCAACCGCAACTCGGCACGCTCGGCAGCGGTAATCATTTTCTTGAAGTCGGCTACGTCGCGCAAATCTTCAACGCGCGCGCGGCGGAGGCGCTGGGACTTTTCAAAGATCAAATTACCGTCATCATCCACTGCGGCTCGCGTGGCTTCGGCCATCAAGTTTGTGAGGATTATATCGGCGTGATGGATAAAGCCGTGCACAAATACGGCATCACGCTGCCGGATCGCCAGCTTTGCTGCGCGCCGGTCAGCTCGCCGGAAGGCCAAAGCTATCTCGGCGCCATGCGCTGCGCCATCAACTTCGCGTTCGCTAACCGCCAGATGATCGCGCATTGGACGCGCGAGGCGTTTTCCAAAGCCATCAACAAAGCGCCGAAGTACATCGGCCTGCGCACGGTTTACGAAGTGGCGCACAACATCGCTAAAATGGAAGAACACGTTTTCGAGGGCAAGCCAATGACGGTGTGCGTCCATCGCAAAGGCGCGACGCGCGCGTTTCCCGCCGGGCATCCGCATATTCCCGAGGCGTATCAGGAAGTCGGCCAGCCCGTGCTCATCCCTGGCGACATGGGCCGTTACTCTTACGTGCTCATCGGCGCCGACGCCGCGATGGAACAAACCTTCGGCTCGACTTGTCACGGCGCCGGTCGCGCGATGAGCCGCCACAAAGCCAAGAAGACCGCGCAAGGCCGCAACATCACCCGCGAGCTGGCGGAGAAAGGCATTTACGTCATGGGCGCGAGTCGCGGCACGATTGACGAGGAAATTCCTGAGGCGTACAAAGACGTTTCGGAGGTGGTGGATACCTGCCATCTCGCCGGCATCTCGCGCAAGGTGGCGCAGCTCAGGCCGTTGGGGTGCATTAAGGGGTAACGCAGTCGGCCCGACTGGAAAATTGGAGTATTGGAGTGCTGGAGTAGTGGAGTTATGGAAATAGAAAATCAAAGGAGTTTGATGATGATTATTGTCGAAACCGACAAACAGCAGATCGAAAAAGTCGTTCGCGCCTTTGCGGATGAATTATTGCGACAGCTCGGCGACCAAATTTACGAAATTATTTGGTACGGCAGCACGGCGCGCGGCGATGCCGAGGAAGGCTCCGATATCGATGTGGCAGTTATTTGCCAAAGCGATGATTTCCTCACAGAAGACCAGATTTGGGATATCGCTAGCGACGTCTCGCTTAAATATGATACGCTGATTGATGCACGGGTCATTAGCGGCGACAGATTCTACGGCGAATGGGGTAGATTATCTTATCTTGCTGAGGACATCCAAAACGAAGGTGTTCTAATATGGAAGAAAAGCGGCGCGTCAATTGCGCAAAAATAATCGACGTGGCAAAACGGAATCTTGATGAGATGCGATCAATGTTTGCGAGCCGTCATTATTACGGAACGGTGAATCGGGCTTACTATGCCATGTTTCATGCGGTTTCGGCATTGTTATTTTTGGATGGAAAGCGTTACAAGAAACATTCAGGCGTCATTGCCGCTTTCGGGCGCGATTATGCGCAAGCCGGTTTGGCTCCTAAAGAGTATCATAAGCTGTTAATGAAGGCTTACGATACTCGCAACAAAGCTGATTACGACGTCGATATGGTGATTGACAGGAAAGTTGCCGAGTTGTATTGCCAGAAAGCGGAAGAGTTGGTGTTGTTTATTGAGAAATTAGTAATGGAGAAGCTTGCAGAAGATAAACCAATTTCATGATTTTGGCGGTTTTGCCATTTCACTCATGAACATGCCGATCAAAACGAAACGGATTTATGCCAAGCCGGAAACCGGCGACGGCGCGCGAATTTTGGTTGACCGGCTGTGGCCGCGCGGCTTGCGCAAGGATGAAGCCAAGATTGATCTGTGGCTGAAAGACATTGCGCCCAGCGAAGGCTTGCGCAAGTGGTTTGCGCACGATTCCAAGAAATGGAATGAATTCAAACGACGCTATTTTGCCGAGTTGAATAAGAAATCGGAGCTGCTCGAACCGCTTTTTGCTCATGCCAAAACCGGAACGACGACTTTGCTTTTTGGCGCGAAGGATGAGCAGTATAATAACGCGGTGGCGTTGAAGGAGTTTATTGAAACAAAAAGGAAATAGTTTACTTTTGGGTGTCTTCACGCTCGAAGTGTAGGGTCTATCACTTGATCCAATTGAAGCCAATTTCCGATGATTTTTGTAAGTTGGATGTCGACAAATGGATAATATAACCGTGCGAAATTGATCTTAGAAGATGACTCAACAAAGGCAAACAGAGAAGCCAAAAATTTTTATCAGCCATGCTTGGAAAAACAAAGCTTTGGTGCGGCGCTTAGAAAAAGATCTGAAAGCTGCTGGCGCTGAAGTGTGGGTAGATCATAGTGGTATTCGCGGTGGGGATAACTTGCCCGAGCGTATCAACGATGCTTTGGCTTGGTGCAATACTTTGCTACTTATTTGGTCTAATGCAGCCAGCAAATCACGCTGGGTGAAACTTGAATGGACAAATGCGATATCGCTCGATAAGGCTATTATCCCCTGTCTATTGGACAAAGCCGAACTACCACCTATGTTAGCGAACAGGGCGTACATAGAATTCAGTAGTATTGATCAAGGTCTTGTGCAATTGCTGCGTGCTTTGAACCTTGCCCAACAATCGTTGGTAAAAACTCCTGACGAGTTCTCGAAACAAGTAGCAAGCATAGCTCAGAATAAGTTATCTGATGTTCCGTCTTCAGTAAATCTTAATTCACATCCGGCCTCGTCCTCGATCTTCTTAAGTTCGGCGCCTGTACAACCTAAAACTCTTCCATCTGCTAACGCATCAACAATAACAAAGCCGCGCTTATTTTCCCCTTGGAACCTCTTTGACTATCTTCGCTTGTTATGGTGGGTGGTAGCGAAGCCAAAAGCACTTAAAGCGTATAAAGCAGGATTAAATGCTGATGCTCTAAATCGCTTAAAGCGCCAGTGCAGTTGGCTCGCTAGCTTACTAATCTGGTGGCCTTGGTTAATATTCATTGTTTGGGTGTTTCTGGATACGCGGATACAATTTATAGTCGAAACCAAACTATGGCTTCCAATAACCCTTGGCCTTACTTGGTTACTGGCCGGTATACTAGGACATCTGGAGCCTGATTCCTCTGACGATTCGTTAGATCCAATGTTCTTTCTACCAACATGTACCGTCGTGGTAATCGCATCCGTCATTATAATTCCTAAAGTCGCTGCGTTCATCAGTATAACTGCTTGGGTGGTATTGGCAGTAACTTTCTTTATCACAAACGTCATGGTAGGTCGCTTAGTAAGTAAAATTACGAATAATATTCATGACCCTCACGCAATGGGAAGTTTTGCAATGGCATTAGGTGCGATTACTGGTATTGCTGGAAGTACTGTAGGTTTGTTATTTATATATTACCCGGATTTAGGTGGTAGAGGCATACTAGATATACGGCCTGTAAGTGCACCAGCTATCGGAATAGGTGTTTTTATAGGTATTTTTGCGAGTATCGCTGCTTTTTTTATAACGCTTTTCATTACGGCCTTGATTGAAGATTACGATAAATCCCTTTCATAGTCGTTTCGTCACCCCAAAAGTATTTTGTGTACTCGATTTGGAATTTGTTTCATTTATCAAAGAATTCCTATGACCCCCTCCCAAGCCCAAAACGAAATTGACAAGCTCCGCAAGGAGTTGAACCATCACGCGTACCGTTATAACGTCCTCGACGATCCGGAAATTTCCGACGCCGAGTATGACCGCATGTTTCGCAAATTGCAAGCGCTGGAAGAGAAATTTCCGGAGCTGGTGACGCCGGATTCACCGACGCAGCGGGTGGGCGCGGCGCCGTTGGATGAATTTGAAACGGTGACGCACACCATTCCGATGGTGTCGCTCGACAACGCGTTTGACGACGGCGAGATGCGCGACTTTGACCAGCGTTTGCGCAAGCTGCTCGAGCTGGACGAAATCGAGTACATCGTCGAACCGAAGCTGGATGGCACGGCGGTGGAGCTGGTGTATGAAAATGGCCTCATCACCGTCGGCTCGACGCGCGGGGATGGCTACACCGGCGAGAACATCACGCAGAATTTGAAGACGATTAAGTCCATTCCGCTGCGTTTGATGGACGGCAAAGTAAAAATCCCCGAGCGGCTGGAAGTGCGCGGCGAGGTGTTTTATCCGGTTGCCGCATTCAAAAAGCTGAACGAGCAGCGGCTCAAGGCCGGTGAGCCGGCGTTTATCAACCCGCGCAATTCAGCTTCGGGCTCGTTGCGCCAGTTGGATCCGAAACTGACCGCCGAGCGCCCGTTGGATATGTATGCTCACAGCCTCGGCCAGGTCACCGGTTACGAATTTAAAACGCAATGGGAGGCGTTGGAAACATTCAAAAAGTGGGGCTTCAAAGTCAATCCGCTCGCCAAAGTTTGCCGCGGCATTGACGCAGCTTTGGCGCATTATCGCCAGCTCGGCGAGCTGCGCGAGTCGCTGCCGTATGAGATCGACGGCTCGGTGGTGAAAGTCAATTCGTTCGAATTGCAGCGGCAGGCCGGCATGCGCACGCGCAGCCCGCGCTGGGCCATTGCTTATAAATATGAAGCGCAGCAGGAGACGACGAAAATTCTCAGCATCGAGGCGCAAGTTGGCCGCACCGGCACGATCACGCCGGTGGCGATCATGCAGCCGGTGATGGTCGGCGGCGTGACCGTGAGCCGCGCTACTTTGCATAACGAAGACGAGATCGAGCGTCTCAGCGTGATGATCGGCGACACGGTGGTGATCCAGCGCGCCGGTGACGTGATTCCTGAGGTTGTGAAAGTTATCGAATCGAAACGACCGAAGGACGCAAAGAAATTCAAATTTCCCAAGAAATGCCCGGTTTGCGGCGAGCCGGTGGTTCGGCTCGAAGGCGAGGCGGCGCATCGCTGCCAGAACATCAGTTGTCCGGCGCAATTGAAAGAAGGTATCCGCCATTTTGCCTCGAAACTGGCGATGAACATCGACGGCCTCGGCGAGAAATTAATCGAGCAATTAGTTGACAAAGGACTTGTAAAAAGCTTCGCGGATTTGTATTTTATAAAGAGGGATCAACTCGCCGAATTGGAGCGCATGGCCGAGAAGTCGGCGCAAAATATCGTCGAGGCGATTGCCAAAAGCCGTGAGGTGACGTTCGACCGTTTCATCTATGCGCTCGGCATACGGCACGTCGGCGAGCACATGGCGCGGGTTCTGGCGAAGAAGTTTGGCTCGTTGCCGGCGCTCATCAAGGCCGACGAAGAAAAACTGATGCAGATTCACGAAGTCGGCCCGCAAGTGGCGGAGAGCGTGAGCAGCTTCTTCCGCGAAAAGAAAAATCTCGCTGCCATCGAGCGTTTGAAGAAGGGCGGCGTGAAGATTCGTGAAATTGCGAAACAGAAAGCCGTCGATCAAAAGTTCGCCGGCAAAACGTTTGTGTTCACCGGCGCTTTGGAAAAGTTCTCACGCGATGAAGCGGAGCGGATGGTGGATGAGCGCGGAGGCCGCGCTTCCGGTTCGGTGAGCAAAAAGACCGATTACGTCGTCGCCGGACCCGGCGCCGGATCAAAGCTGGAAAAGGCGCGGGAATTGGGGGTGGCGGTTATTTCGGAAGACGAGTTTTTAAAGATGGTCAAAAAATAAAAAAATAACAATCACTTTCAACTTTGGAGGAGTTATGTCCCAGGAATATCGAGGCACGGATTTTTTTAAAGGCTTTTTGTTCGGCGGCGCGATCGGCGCGGCGTTTGCGCTGCTCTTTGCGCCGAAATCCGGCAATGAGCTGCGCGCCGATCTTCGCCGCAAATCACGTGAGATTTACGACGAAACCGAAGCGCAGGTTGGGGAATGGAAAGGAAAAGCCACTGAAGTCCTTGAAGAAGGCAAGCGTCAGGCCGAAGCGCTACGCTCGCAAGCCGAGGCGAAAATCGCCGAAGCCCGCGCCAAAGCCGATCAATTGATCAGCGAAGGCCGCGCCAAAGCCCGTGATCTCGTCGATCAAGGCTCCAGGGTCGTCGAACGCGAGAAAGGCCGAGTCAAATCAGCGATGGAAGCCGGCGCCAAAGCCTATCGCGAAGAAGTTGACGGCAATAAAGCCAAGGGCCAGGCCTAAATATTTAGCAGTAAAATTGAATCGAACATTGGATTGGGAAGGATGCTTCCTGCTCGTTGGTTGGCGCTGGAAGCATCTTCACCACGCAAGGAATATGGAATCATGGAAATGATGATGGCGTGGAGCTTGGTGGTGATTGCATTTTGCCTGTTCATGATTATGGCGGCGGCGGTGGCGACGCTTTTACGCATTCGTAAATTGGCCATGGAAGCCGAAAAGCTCGTCGAAACCGTGCGCATGAATATGCCCCCGTTGATTCATGACATCACCAAAATCTCCAGCGATATACGAAGCATCGTTCATACCGTTGAGCGGCAAGCGCCCAAGCTTGGCGATACATTCGAAGCGTTGCGCATGACCGCCCGCGACGTGCACGATTTCGAGCGCATGATTCGCGAGCGTCTCGAGCGGCCGCTGCTCGATCTCACCGCTTTGGTGAGCGGCGTCATGCGCGGCGTTGTGTCGTTTTGGCGAACGTTAATTTCCCGTTGAACTACAACACGAACTAACAGCCGGGCTATGCCCTTCAGGGCTAAGCCCGAGGGAGTTTTTATGCAGTCTTCCGAATTGGATCGCCGGCTGCAGATCGTGCGCGACATCGCGCGGCTGGCCGGCGAAACTGTTTTGCAGTATTATGACGAAAAAGTCGAGGTGGAATGGAAAGCGCCGGGCAATCCGGTGACGGCCGCCGATCACGCGGCCAATGCGTTGATTCTCGAACAGCTTCACCGGCATTTCTCCGGCGAGGCGGTTTTGGCCGAAGAAAGCGATGATGACATGAGCCGGCTCGGCCACGACGTTGTCTGGATGGTTGATCCGCTGGACGGCACCAAGGAATTCATCAAGCGCAACGGTGAGTTCTCCATCATGATCGGTTTGGTGGAGCAAGGCCGGCCGATTCTCGGCGCGGTTTTACAGCCCGCGCCTCCAAGCGGCGTCAAACCGGGCGCGCTTTATTCCGGCGCCGCCGGTCTCGGCGCGTGGTTGTCGCTCGGCGGCAGCGAGCGGCCGATTCGCGTTTCAGCCATCGCGCAACCGTCGCAAATGCGGATGATCGCGAGCCGCTCCCACTTCGATGAACGCGTCGATCAAGTTCGGAAGAAATTGGGCATTCACGAAATTTTGCGCTCCGGCTCGGTCGGCCTCAAATGCGGCGCGATTGCCACCGGCGCGTGTGAATTGTATATTCATCCGAGCAGCAAAGTCAGTTTGTGGGATAGTGGCGCCCCGGCAGCGATTCTCACCGCCGCCGGCGGCGTGATGACGGACTTGCGCGGCGAGCCGCTGGATTATGAAAGCGTGCACGTCGGACATCCGCACGGCCTGTTGGCAAGCCACGGACGGCTGCACGATCAAATTGTCGCGGTGATCAAAGAATCCGGTCTCAAAACGATATGAATGAACCCGCACCGAACCCGATCTGCGTTTTAGTCGCCGATCTTTTCTTTCGCAGCAAAATCAGAACGGTCGCCGAGGCCGCCGGCGCGACGGCGCAGTTCGCGCGCAATTTTGATGAGCTGCAAAACTTGTTGTCGCAAGCCGGCGGTCAAGCGAACGTCATTATTGATTTGAATGATCGCTCGCTGCGGCCGTTGGAAATTCTGCCGCGTCTTGCCGAATCCGGCCACCGCGTGCTCGGCTTTCTTTCGCATGTGGACGTTGCCACGGCCAACGCCGCGCGTGAAGCCGGTTGCACGGTTCTGCCGCGATCAAAGTTTGTCGAGAATTTGCCGACGATTCTGACTGGAAATTTTTCCGGTTAATTTCGTCGAGGAGGGAGCGGAGCGTATGTTCGAGATCGACCGTGCTGTGAAAGTGCTGTTGAGCAAATATCCTGAGAAATGCCTGGATTTGTTCTTTGGTCAAAAGCGAGGCGTGGTTTTTCAGGGCGTTGAGGATCCTCAAATCAATATTTCTGAGCGGCGCGCCGACAAAGTTTGGTTGATTTCGGATCACGGCAGGAATGTGGCGGTTCACATCGAAGCGATGTTGGAGCCGAAGCAGAGTGAGCTTGGCAACTTTAAAACAAAAAACGCTCTGCTCGAAGAGGCTCTCAAACGCCCGGTGGTGACTGTTATCCTCTATCTGGAAAAAGGGAAATATGAAACTTTTCCCTACATTTACGAAACTCAAGCCGGCTTGCTTAAAAATTCTCATGTCTTTGCTCGAATATTATTGTGGGAACATAAAGATCGTATTCTGAGCGGTCAGTTGAAAGAGTTAGCCCCGTTTCTGCTGCTCTGCGAAGATGAACCGGATGAAATTCTCATCGAACGCACCAAGCAGCTCATCAATCAAATCACAGACGCGCATGAACGAAGCAATTTATTAGGCGTAGCGGTTTTGGTAGCCTACCGAAAATACAAAGACAAATTTCAAGACCGAGAACAAAGCAAAAAGTTTGTCAAAGAGAAATTTAAGGAGGAATACCATATGCTAAAAGAGTCTGATTTTGTCACCGACTGGCTCGAGGAGAGAGAACAGAAAGGCCTTCAGAAAGGTCGGGAAGAGGGCAAACGCTCCCTTTTGCTGGCTTTGCTGGCCAAAAAATTTGGCAAATTGAACCCAAATTTGCAAAAACAGATTAATCAATTGAGCGGAAAAAACCTCGACAATCTGAGTTTGGCGTTTTTGAAACTGAAAAGCGTTAAGGAACTGCAAGCCTGGCTTGCATACGGGAAGGCGACGCCAAGCGCCAATTGATTTGAACGACAACATGAGCACACCTTCGACTCGCTGGCGTATCGCCATATTCGAAATCCCGCCCAACGAAGAAGCTTATTTGCGCCACTCGGCTTTGGCCTCGCAGGAATTGTTTTTTCATTCCGAGCCGTTCAAACCCGAACACGTAAAATTAGCGCAAGAAGCCGAGGCGCTGTCGGTTTTTATTTACTCACGGGTCGGCGCTTCAGAATTGGCGCAGATGCCGAAATTGAAATTGATCGCCACCCGCTCTACCGGCTACGATCACATTGATTTGGCCGCCTGCCGCGAGCGCGGCATCACGGTGAGCAATGTTCCGTTTTACGGCGAGAACACCGTTGCCGAGCACACCTTCGGCTTGATTCTCTCGCTCTCGCGCCACATTCATCGCGCCTACGTGCGCACGATTCGCGGCGATTTTTCGCTTGCCGGGTTGATGGGCTTCGATCTGAAAGGCAAAACCCTCGGCATCATCGGCGCCGGCCACATCGGCCTGCACGTGATTCGCATGGCCAAGGGCTTCGGCATGAACATCCTGGCTTACGACGTGCGGCAGGATCATTTTCTCGCCGAAGTGCTCGATTTCTCTTACGCGCCGTTGGAGCAAGTGCTGGCCCAATCGGATGTGATTTCCTTGCACGCCCCGTATAATGCCCGCACGCATCATTTGATCAATCGCGAGAATTTGAAATTGGTCAAACGCGGCGCGATTCTCATCAACACCTCGCGCGGCGGCCTGGTCGACACTTCGGCGCTGGTTTGGGCGTTGGATGAAGGCATCCTCGCCGGCGCCGGCCTCGACGTGCTCGAAGGCGAGGAATTGATCAAAGAAGAAAAACAACTTTTAGCCAACCAGGAGTCGGCGGAAAAATTGCGCTTGCTGCTTTCCAATCATATTTTGCGCAACCGCGAAAATGTCGTTATCACGCCGCACAGCGCCTTCAACAGCCGCGAAGCTTTGAATCGCATTCTCGATACCACCGTCGAAAACATTCTGGCTGGCGCTGCCGGTAAACCCATCAATGTTGTTCGAGATTGAATGTCTGCACGATTTTCGGTCTTGCCCATAAAATTTTTTATCGGCTTCTATTTCAGTTTCGGCCTCGCGCCGGTGAGCCTGGCGCAAGAAGAGCCTGAAACCTCAACGCCCGCCCCCGAAGCCAAGCCCCAAGACCAACCCAAAGTGCCGGTCGACATGAAGGTTCGAAGCCTCCTTTCAAAATATGAAAGCGAAATCTCTTTTCTGCTGCCGGAAGGAGAATTTGACGCAACGCTCGAGAAAAAAATCGGCCACTTTTTGACGCAAACCCGGGCGCGGTATAATTTCGTGCGCGGCGAAATGGGATTCTCGCTGCAAAATAGCTACACCAAGTTTCGGCTGGTTCCCCAAATGCAAGTGTACGATCGCTTGCATTTCGTTCCCGTCTTCGAGCCGAACCGCGCCGACCGGGTTTGGCGGCGTGAACAGGGCATTCAAGCGGGCGCGCAAATATTTTTCATTAAACCGTTCAATGCGCTGACCAGCTTCGGCTATCAACGCTATTCTTTTCCCTCGACAGTCAACAAACAGGATTTAAGCTCGCAGCAAGTGCATTCGGTGAGCCAGGCGCTTGGCGTGCAAACCGATTCTACGCGCTTTCTCGGCTTTCATCATTCAGGTGTTTTTGATTTGGCCATCATCCGCGCATTTCCTTACGGCAGCAATCGCAGCGATTTTTGGCAATTGCAAGTCTCGACGCGCGGCGTCGCGGAGTCGAATTGGATTTCAATCGCCGGCGAAGCGCGGTTGGTTTCCATGATCAACGAGGGCCGGGGTGTGCCGCTGTCTTTTCTCGGTGGGCGCAATCGGCTCTCGGCCTATGACACCAATGAATTTTCCGGCGTCAATCTTGTTTATTTGTCGGAGACCACCCGCTTTCATTTGAATCGGGAAAAATTTCTGGGCTTAACCGGCGGTTTTAGTTTGTATGAAATCAATTTTGTTGCCCATACTGAAGCCGGGCAAATCGGTTTGGATAATCAGGTACGAAATTTTTCCGACTATCACGTTTCGCTGGGCCTGGGTTTCAACAGCAGTGTGGCATATCGCCAGCGCCGGGCATTCGAAGCTTTTTTCTACGCTTATAAAGCGCTTGAGCCGCGGCGAGATTTGCGCTATTATTTTGGCGTCAAATACTAATTCGGATTTTCAGTTACAATTTTAAATAATGCAGCATTCGAGCCTAGATCAGAATCCGGCGCGGCTTGTGATTTTCGTTTCTTGCCTGTTTGTTCTAATTTTTGCCGCTTTCGCCGCCGCGCAAGATAATTACGAAATCAAAAAATTCGAGATCGAGGGCGTTCGCCGTGTTTCGAAAGACGCCTTGCGAGAGGCTTTGGCGACCCGAAGCGGCTCCTGGTATAACCGCTTTCTTTTCTGGCGACACGAGCCGCTGTTCAGCACCGAGGAATTTCAGCGCGATTTGCGCCGCATCGTCGAGTTCTATCAACGCGAGGGATTTTTTCACGCCAGGATTGATTCGCATGAAATCGACGCCGACGACAAAAAACAGCATGTCCGCTTGCGTGTCAAGATCGCAGAAGACCAGCCGACCCAGATTTTGGATTTCCAATTGGCCGGAACCGAAGTGCCGCGTGTCGATCAGCTTTTTCGTATCGTCAAATCGAACCTCAAGCCCGGGGACCGTTTGCGCGCCGTTGTTTTGCGCAACACCCAGGTGGCGCTGGCGGTAGATTTGACCAATCACGGCTTTCCGTTTGCCGGCGTCGAAACCCAGGTCAAACGCGATGAAATCAGCAAAACCGCGATTGTTGTCTTCCGCATCAACCCCGGTCCGGCTTCTGTTTTCGGCGACGTGCAGGTGACGGGCGCTTCGAGAATATCGCCGCGCACCATTCGCGACGAATTGCCTTTTGAGCCGGGACAGGTTTTCAATCAGAGTAAGCTCATTGAAGCGCAGCAACGGGTTTACCGGTTGGAGCTGTTTCAATATGTCAGCATTCGCGCCGCCACCGCGGCGAAGCAAAACGGCGAAATTCCGATTGAAATTCGTGTTCGCGAAGCGCCGGCGCGGACGCTGAAAATCGGCGTCGGTTACGGCACGGAGGAGCTTTTCCGCGGCACCATCAATTTCCGCCGGCGCAATTTTCTCGGCGGCGCTCGCCGCCTCGACACCGAAGTGAAATACTCCGACCTCGAGCCGGGGCGCGCGCAGGCGCGTATTTTTCAGCCGCATTTTTTCGACGCGAAAACCGGTTTGATCCTCAGCCCGTTTTATTTACGCCACGATGAAAAAACTTTCCGGCCTCGGGAAAAAATTTACAGCCTGCGCAGCTTTGGCGGCGAGCTGGTCGCCCAGCGCCAATTCAATCTGTACACCAATGCGTTTGTGCGTTATCGTTTAGAAAGTTCCAAGGTGATTCCAGGAACGGCCCAGTTCGATAGTTTGAGAATGCAAATTCCTCGAACGTACCGCAAAGCCAGTTGGGGAGTTGGATGGCTTTATAACAGCAGCCGTCCGTTGTTTTCGCCGACGCGCGGCCGGTATTACGCCTTGCAGCTCGATTACAGCGGCCCGCTCAGCGAGTTCTATTCTTTTAGCACGCAGTTTCATTATGTCAAAACCACATTGGAAGCTCGCATGTATCGCGAAGCGGCGCCCAACGCCGTGGTGATGGCCTACCGCTTGAAGCTCGGCTCGCTCGAAGTTTTGGACGATCCGAGCAATCTGGCGCCGCTCGAAGAACGATTTTATTCCGGCGGCAGCTCGTCGGTGCGCGGGTGGCAGCGCTCCAAATTGGGCCCGCATCTCGGTGAAACGCCGATTGGCGGAAAAAGTCTTTTGGAAGGAAGCGTTGAGGCCCGCTTCAAGCTTTACAAATCTTTCGGCGCCGCGCTGTTTGTCGATTTTGGCAACGTTTGGGAAACGTCGTTGACATATAAATTGGATGAAATTCGTTACGCCACCGGCTGGGGATTGCGCTACGATACGCCGATCGGCCCGATTCGCCTCGACGCCGCGCGCAAGAGCAATTTGGAAGCGCCGATCGACAAGCATCGCTGGGAGTTTTATCTCAGCGTTGGCCAGGCTTTTTAAAAAACAGTTGTCCGGTTAACCTGTTTGACGGTTAACTGGCAAACAGGCCAACCGGCTAACTTTGAATTTGCCATGTTCATACGCCTTTTCAAATTTTTTTTGATTGCATTCACCGCTTTCATTCTCTTGCTCGTTCTGATCGCCGGATTGACGCAAACGCGCCGTTTTAAATCCTGGCTGCGCGACAAAATCGAGCAGCAAGCCGGCGAGTTATTGAACGGCAAGCTCCACCTTGGCCGCATCGAAGGCAATCTGATTTCGAATTTCGGCTTCCGCGATCTTTTTATTGAATTGGACGGCGATACGCTGCTCTACGTGGCCAACATCGAAGTTGGACTAAGCCCATTTGATTTGCTCAAACAGCAAGTTATCGTCACCAACTTAATTCTCCAATCGCCTTTTCTTGATGTCAAACAGCGGCCCGACAGCACGTGGAACCTCGCGCATCTTTTAAAACCGTCTTCCGATCAAGAGACCGCCGATCTCTGGCGCATTGCGCTGCAAAATTTGCAAATCGAAGACGGCGCGGTGGCGCTGGCGCCGCTCGACACGCTGCACACGCCGCTGCCGCGCCGCCTGCAAAATATTTCAACGAGCTTGCGGCTCGAGTATGCCGACCCGCGTTTGAATGTCATGCTGCGCAATCTGCAAGTGACGTCGGTAGATCCGCCGTTGCAGATTGACAGCCTCGCGGCGCAGGTGTTTTTAGGCGGCGATTCTTTGCGCATCAAAAATTTTTCGCTGCGCAGCAAAAACTCGCGCCTCAACGGCCAAATTCTCCTGCGGCGTCTGGCGCGGCCGATTTTCGACGCCGAATTATACGGCGCGCCCTTGCATTTGGCTGATCTGCGCTCTTTTTTTCCGAGCTTTCCGGTCACCGGGCCATTGCACGGCATGATGCACGCGCTGGGCGATGCGCAAAATGTGCGGACAACATTTTCCCTGGCGCATGCCGATGGCCGCGCCGAGGGAAGTTTTTTTGTCTGGTTCGATTCCACGGCGGCCTATTATAACCTCGAAGCCGCCGTGCGCGGATTGAACCTCAAGCCGTATCTGCCTCCCGATCAAGATCTGTCGCGCTTGAACTTCGATTTCAAGCTCGACGGCTCCGGTTTGACGCTGGACGATCTCAACGCCAGGCTGTCGCTCAATCTTGATTCATCCCGCGTGCTTGGGCGTGACATTTCACAGCTTCGCCTGACGGCCAACGCGCGCGAGAAACAAATTCAAACCAAACTTTTAGCGAGCTCGCCGGCAGGAGAATTGGAATTATCCGGCAAACTCATTGACCCGCTGGGCCAGCAAGTGTTTGAATTCAATGCCGAAGCGCGGCAGTTCAATCTGGCCAAACTTTTTCAGAACGATACGTTGGATTCCGATGTCACTTTTCATCTCACCGCTTCCGGCCGGCATTTCGATGACGCGAGGCGGACGATGGATGGCTGGCTGCGGCTTTCGCCCTCGCGCCTGCCGTCGATTTTGCTTGACTATGCCTATTGTCAATTTCACATCCGCGGCACGGATTTGCAGCTCGACACGCTGTATGTTGACAGCTCGATTGGCGCGATGCAAGCCGGCGGCGTTTTGAGTTTGCATTACGCCAATAATTTCCGTTTTCGCGCCGAGCTTGGCGATCTCGCCTGGGTCAAAAACGCCATCGAAGCCGACACCTTGCGCGCCACCGGTGTTTTTTCCGGCAGCGCCATCGGCCCAATCGATTCCTTGACCGTCTTCAGCCGCTTCGATCTCAAAAAAGTGAAATACAATCGCGCCAAAATAGAACAGCTCACCGGAACGCTCAGCTTTCATCGCGCCGGCGAAAACGGCGGCGGTTTCATTCGATTGCGCGCCGATGAAATGATGATGGGCTTCGTGCCGGTTGATTCGACCGTGGCGTCCGTTTATTATGATTTGGATCGCGCCCAGATTACCGCCAATTTTTGGCAGGGCGAAAAGAATACCGGCGTTTTGGAGGGCATCTACACCTACGGCGAAATCGGGCGATTCGATGTGGCGCGCGGCGAGTTCAATCTTCTCGAGCAAATCTGGCGCACGCCGCCGGGGCAGGAGATGTGGGTGGAGGTCAGTGACGAAGACTTCGACTTTCACAAGTGCCTGTTGACTTACAACAATCAACGAATTTATATCGACGGGCGCCTGAGCTACGACGGCGCGGAAAACCTGCACTTCAAAGTCGAAGACGTCGACATCGCCTCGCTGGTCGCGCTCGCCCGCAACGGCAACGCCTCATCCAAAAACGGCGTTGCCGGAACTTTGGACGGTGAGTTGTTTTTAACCGGTACGGCGGAGTCGCCGATTCTGCGCGGCAGCGTCAATTGGAACAATGGACGCGTCGCCGATTTCGTTTTCGAAAAATGGCAGGCCGATTTCGGCTACGAAAATCAATCGCTCGCGTGGAAATTTCAACTTCATCAAAATCAGAACCGCTCTTTGACCGGTGATGGCTATTTGCCGATGAATCTATCGCTCAACAACAACGGAAAAATTTTGTATGATGATCGCCCGATGCGAATTCAAGCCGGCACCGCCGGCATCGATCTGGCATTTTTGCAAACCTTGACCGATCGCGTCAAGCAGGTGCAGGGCACGCTGGTGTTTGATATCAAATTGGAAAACACCTTGGAAAGGCCGCATTCCAAGGGCATTGTGCGCATTGTCAACGGCGCTTTTTCCGTGCCGGAATTCAACGTCTTTTATAACGATGTGCAACTGGCGGTGAGCATCGACACCGCAGTGGTGAAACTGGTTGATTTGCGCATTCAAAATGACAAGGGCATGCTTCGCATTGACGGCCAGTTGAATCGAACACAAAGCGAGATTACCGATGCGAATGCCAGCTTGACGGCGAAAGATTTCCTCCTGGTTCGCAACCGCAACATGGAATTGCGCCTCGATGCCAACATCAAAGGCTCGGGCGATGCGCAAGGCCCGCGTTATCGCGGCGACCTCACGATCCAGCGCTCGCGTTTTTTCCTGCCGGCGTTTCAACAACGCGCCGTTATTGAATTAAGCGAGCCGAAACCGGAGACGGCGGCGCCGGATAGCATTCGTCTCGCTGCCGCCAGTTCCGGCGATAATGTCCCCGAGCAGCGTTGGCTGCAAAAGCTGCGCGGGGAGCTAAAAATCAACATTCCGCGCAACACCTGGCTTCGCGGCCCCGAGCTCAACGCCGAGATCAGCGGCGCCCTCGATTTTATTCAGGAAGGCACGGCGAAATTTTCCCTTTTCGGAACGCTCAATATCATTCGCGGAACTTACGAGCTTTATGGAAAAAAATTCGACATCGATAATGGACGCATAAATTTTGAAGGCGATTTGCAGAAGCCGCAATTCGAGCTGACCGCCAAACACGTCTTTCGCGCGGCAACCGGAGACCGTGACAAGAGAAATCTCGAAGTGACGATCAGCGGCGAGCTGGGCAATCCCAAAATCGAATTTCGTGAAAACGGCGTCACGCTTGACGAGAAAGACGCCCTGGCGAATTTGATTTTTGGCGTTAATTTCGATCAGCTTCTTTACGATCAACGCCGGGGGTTGGAAAGTCAAGCCGGCAATGAGGCGAGCGTGTTGTCGTCGGCGGCGATGGGATTGATTTCGGGCTTGGTTTCACAAGAACTGGCCAAGTCTCTTGGCCGCAGCTTGAACCTCGATCTCATCGAGTTTCAAAGCGGCGAAGATATTACTAAAAGCTCGGTGCTGGTTGGAAAATATTTGACCGACAATTTGTTTCTCAGCTTCGGCCAGGAGCCTGAAGGCCGCGTCGTCTCGTTGGAATGGGAACTGTTGAAATTTTTGTTTCTCCAAGCGGCGCACGGCGGCGACGAAAATCGCAAAACCGGTTTTGATTTGATTTGGAAGCTAGACTGGTAATGAAATGTCTTTGGGCCAGTCAACCACCAACGAGCCACCAGCAACGAGCAACCAGTATCCAGTTTATGTTTATTGACTACGCCAAAATTTTCATCGAAGCCGGACGCGGCGGCAGCGGCTGCATGAGTTTTCGCCGCGAAAAATTCGTGCCCAAAGGCGGCCCGGACGGCGGCGACGGCGGCAAAGGCGGCAATGTGATGATGCAGGTCAACGCCAGCATGCGCACGCTGCAGGATTTTCAAATGCGCAAGCATTTTCGCGCCGAGCGCGGCGAGCACGGCAAAGGCGCCAACAAAAGCGGCCGCGGCGGCGCGGAGGTAACCATTCGCGTGCCGCCAGGAACCGTCGTGAAAGATGCGGAAACCGGCGAAACACTGGCGGATTTGGTGCAGGCCGATGAGCGCCTCGTTATCGCCCGCGGCGGTCGCGGCGGTCGCGGCAATGCCTGCTTCGCCACTTCCACCCATCAAGCGCCGCGCGAGTGGGAAGTCGGCGAGCTTGGCGAAAGCCGCTGGCTCATTCTCGAATTAAAATTGCTGGCCGATGTTGGTTTGGTCGGCTTGCCGAATGCGGGTAAATCGACTTTGTTGTCGCGCCTCACTGCCGCGCGGCCCAAAATTGCGGATTATCCTTTCACCACGCTCACCCCGAATCTTGGCGTTGTCCAGCACAAAGGCAACAGTTTCGTCGTGGCGGACATCCCCGGCTTGATCGAAGGCGCGCACGAAGGCCGCGGCCTCGGCATCGAATTTCTGCGCCACATCGAGCGCACGTCGGTTTTGGTTGTGCTGATCGACGCGACCTCGGACAATTTGGCTTCGGACTATCAGACGTTGATCAACGAAATGGAGAGTTATAACCCCGCGCTCGCGCAAAAACCGCGCATTGTCGCGTTGACCAAAATGGATTTGATGGCGGATAAAAATATCGGCGAGAAATTTTTGCAAAGCATGAACTTCCCAACGTGCCGGATTTCCGCCGCGAGCGGCGAGGGAATTGATCGGTTGACGGGGATGATGTGGGAGGCGGTGAGAGGGAAGATGGAAAAATAAAAAAGCCTTGTGTTCGCCTCTTAAAAATTTATATTTTGTGGTGAATCCACGTTGTGAACCCGTTGCCGTAAGCCGTTGAAACGCTTTCCAGAGGAGGAATTTGCATCATGAAAATGTTCAAGCTCGCCCTCATCCTTTTTATCTTCACACTCTCTTCCAGTTTTGCGCAACAAACCAAAACCACATCTCCAGCCGCTGCCAAAGATGAAGGCCCGCTCTCTTCCAAAACGTTCAACGGCCTCAAGCTGCGCGGCATCGGGCCGGCTTTCACTTCGGGCCGCATCGGCGACATCGCGGTGCATCCGCAAAATCGCAGCATCTATTTCGTCGCCGTGGCTTCGGGCGGTGTTTGGAAAACAATAAACTCCGGCACCACGTGGCAGCCGGTGTTCGACCAGCAAGGCTCGTATTCCATCGGCTGCGTCGCAATCGATCCCAATAACCCGCTCGTGGTTTGGGTCGGCGCCGGCGAGAATAACAGCCAGCGCAGCGTTTCCTACGGCGACGGCGTTTATAAATCGCTCGACGGCGGCAAGACATGGAAAAACGTCGGCCTTAAAAACTCCGAGCATATCGGCAAAATCGTCATCGACCCGCGCAACTCGAACGTCGTGTACGTCGCCGCGCAAGGGCCGTTGTGGAACGACGGCGGCGACCGCGGGCTTTACAAAACCACCGACGGCGGGCAAACGTGGAATCGCATTCTGCACGTCAGCGACAAAACCGGCGTCACCGATCTCGTCTACGATCCGCGCAATCCCGACGTGCTCATCGCCGCCTCCTATCAACGCCGCCGGCACGTGTGGACGCTTATCGACGGCGGGCCGGAGTCGGGCATTCACAAATCCACCGACGGCGGCGCAACTTGGCGGCAAATTAAAAGCGGTCTGCCGAATGAAGATCTCGGGCGTATCGGCTTGGCGATTTCACCGGCGAATCCGAATTTCGTGTACGCCATCATCGAAGCCGCGAATGATTCGAGCGGTTTCTTTCGTTCCGTTGATCTCGGCGAAAATTGGGAAAAGCGCAGCAAATATGTCAGCGGCAGTCCGCAATATTATCAGGAAATCGTTTGCGATCCCAAAGAAGTTGGCCGCGTTTATTCGCAGGATACGTGGATGATGGTCACCGAAGACGGCGGCAAAACGTTCCGGCAAGCCGGCGAGAGATACAAGCACGTTGACAATCACGCGTTGTGGATCGATCCGAACGACACCGACTATCTTTTGGCCGGCTGCGACGGCGGTGTTTACGAGAGTTTCGATCGCGCTGCGACGTGGCACTTCAAAGCGAATCTGCCGGTGACGCAGTTTTATCGCGTCAGCGTCGATAATGCGTTTCCGTTTTATAATGTTTACGGCGGCACGCAGGACAATTTTTCGCTCGGTGGGCCCTCGCGCACGATTACGATGCACGGCATCACCAACGCCGATTGGTTCGTCACCCTCGGCGGCGATGGCTTCAAAACGCAGGTCGATCCGCAGGATCCGAACATCGTTTATTCGCAGCTTCAACACGGCGTGCTGGCGCGTTTTGACAAAAAGAGCGGCGAGCGCATTCTCATTCAGCCGCAGCCGGGCAAGGGCGAGGAAGCGCTGCGCTGGAACTGGGACTCGGCGTTGATCATCAGCCCGCATTCGCATACGCGGTTGTACTTTGCCGCGAACAAGATTTTCCGCAGCGATGATCGCGGCAACACCTGGCGCGCTGTCAGTCCCGATCTCACGCGCCGTCTCGACCGCAATCAACTCAAAGTGATGGGAAAAATTCAACGCATCGATGCGGTGGCGAAGAACGCTTCGACTTCGTTTTTTGGCAACATTGTTTCGCTCAGCGAATCGCCGTTGCAGGAAAATTTGATTTACGCCGGCACCGACGACGGGCTGATTCAAGTCACCGGCGATGGCGGCGCGACCTGGCAAAAGTATGATAAATTTCTCGGCGTGCCAGAGATGACTTACGTCAGTTGTCTCGCCGTCTCGCAGCACGACGCGAACGCAGTCTATGCCGCCTTCGACAATCACAAAAACGGCGATTACAAGCCGTATGTGTTGAAGAGCAAAGATCGCGGCAAAACCTGGGAGTCGATTGCCGGCAATCTGCCGGAGCGCGGCTCGGTTTATACATTGGCCGAAGATCACGTGAAGCCCGACCTTTTGTTTGCCGGCACGGAGTTCGGTGTTTTCTTCACGATTGACGGCGGGAAAAAATGGATTCAACTCAAAGGCGGCATGCCGATTATTGCGGTACGCGATCTGGCGATTCAACAGCGCGAGAACGATCTGGCGATAGCGACATTTGGCCGCGGCTTTTATATTCTCGATGACTACACGCCGTTGCGCCAACTCACGCCGGCGCTGCTGGAAAGCGAAGCTAATCTTTTTCCGGTGAAGAAGACGTGGATGTACATGGAAAGCGCGCCGCTCGGTTTGCGCGGCAAAGCGTTTCAGGGCGATTCGTATTTCACCGCGCCGAATCCGCCGTTTGGCGCCGTGTTCACCTATTATCTCAAGGAAGAATTGAAAACGCGCCGGCAAAAGCGCAAAGAGAATGAGAAGAAAATCGAAGAGCAGGGCGGCGTGCCGTCGTATCCGAAATGGGAGGAATTGCGCGCCGAAGAGCGCGAGGAAAAACCGGCGATCATTCTCACCATCAAAGACGCGGAAGGCAATGTCGTGCGGCGTTTGAACGGAGGCGCCTCGGCGGGCATGCAGCGCGTCGCGTGGGATTTGCGTTTCCCGCCGGCGAATCCAGCGAGTCTCGAACCGACGCCGGACAACCCGTTCGTCGATCCGCTGGTTGGGCCGATGGTGGTGCCGGGAAATTACACTGTGACGTTATCCAAGCGTGTTGACGGCGTCGAAACCCAACTCAGCGCGCCGCAGACGTTTGAAGCCGTGCCGTTGGGAATTGCTTCGCTGCCTGCCGAAGATCGGAAGGGATTGCTCGCGTTTCAACGCAAGACCGCGAGATTGCAGCGCGCGGTTTTAGGCGCGGCTCAAGCTGCCGCGGAAACACAGAGACGTTTCGATCACATCACGAAAGCGTTGCAAAATACCCCCGAAGCTGATCCCGCTTTGATCGCGGAAGCCCGCGCGCTTGAAACGCGATTGAAAGATTTGCAAACCAAACTCTCCGGCGACCGTTTGATTCAAAGGCACAACGAACCGACGCCGCCCGCGATCATCGAGCGCGTGCAAGATATCGTCGGTGGACATTGGACGTCTACCTCCGTGGCAACGCAAACGTTTCACGACGGGTATCAAATCGCCGCGGATGAATTTGCGACCGTGTTGGAAAATCTGCGCGGGCTGATCGAGGTCGATCTGGCGAAATTCGAGGCGAAATTGGAACAACTCAACGCGCCGTGGACGCCGGGGCGGGTGCCGCGGTGGAGCAAGGAGTGAAACGGAGGGCGGACTTCCCAGTCCGCCCTTGTTTTTTTGCAAGCTTCTCGTGCGGGCTGGAAAGCCCGCGCTCCGTTGCTCCATTGTGGATATAAAACTAAAATATGGAATGAAATGATTTGGCTATCTCAAGTCTGCGGACTCGAAAGTCCGCCCTCCCGTTCCCATAAAATATACTCCCCAATCCGCAACCTCGCGCGCTTGGGATTCTTTTGAATATACTCAATACATTTGAAAAGGTGACGTTCATTGCGGATCATGCGATCCCAATAGCCTTCCTGCCACAATTCTCCCCGTTTGCCGAGACGCTTGTTAATCTCTCGCGCCGTAAAACCTTTCCAGGACTTGATCACCTCCTCCAGGCGATGCGGCGCGCGCAGGCGAAAGAGCACGTGAACGTGATTCGGCATCACCACGAAAGCCACGAGATCGTAGCGTTTGCCGTCGAAATAATGAAACGCACTGGCGACGATATTGGCCAGTTCGGGATCGCGTAAAACACACGAACCTTCCCCGGCGTCAAGCCATTGTTCGATTCGATCTGAAAATTGGCGATGATACTCCTTCTCCGTTTCCTCATCCCACGGCTCGGGATGCATGTGCAGCCAGCTCTCTTTTTCCTCCCGCCATTGTTTGAGCTTCTCTTGCGGCAAAGAATCAGCCAGCCGCCACGTGACGAAATAAAAAACCTCGCCTTGCTGCCAATGCGGCAAGCGATGCACGTGTATCTCGATCTCTTTATCAGGGTCAAAAAAAGAAAGGGAGGGCGGACTTTCCAGTCCGCCTTGCACTTTTTGAGTAGTGGTAACGGTGTTTTCATTTTCTTCTTTCATAATTGCCCTCCTACTGGAGCATGGACTTTCAGTCCACAGGTTTTGATTTTCTTGGGAATTTATGAGTTTATTAAAGGCGCCTTCAAGCCTACCTATGGCTGACAGGAATGTCCGCACTCCAGTTTCATAAAGGAGCGTGGACTTTTAGTCCACACGGGGTTGGCGGACAGGAATGTCCGCGCTCCCGTTTTATAAAGGAGCGTGGACTTTCTAGTCCACTCGGCTTTGGCGGACAAGAATGTCCGCGCTCCCTTCTTCTAAATCAAAATCGTGGACGCGAAGCTGCGCCGTCATGAGTTGGTGCAAAAGGGTGCGGAAGAGATCGGTTAGAGATTTCTTTCGCTGCGCACAAAGCCTAATCTTCGAATCACACGCTTCAAGAGTCTCGGCAATTTCAGCTTGTTCGCTTTCTAATGGTAAAGGAATCAATTGAGCTTTTAGCTGCTTATCTGTTATCGCAGGGTAACTTGCACCAGATTCAAAAGCTGCAAGCTGCTTCAGAAATGGCTCTCTTTGTATCACATAATAAATGAATCTTCCCATCATGCTTTTGTTCTTATCCCGAAGCACGCAGAATGCTGTTGAGCATACTTGCTCATCAAGTTCTTTGGGAATTCTGGCAACCCTCAGCAACGTAGGCCGTACAGTTGCGAAAATTTTATCTCCTTCTTGGATTTTTTTTCTGGCTCGTCCCGGGGCATCGCGAAGCATATAATCGGTGAATGTCTCCACCATTAAGTATTCACGGGATATGCTTGAAACATCGACATATTTGATTTGACGTTCTCCCTCTTTTCGCATATTGACTTGAACTGTCTCTTCAACCAAAGACCCCAGTTCAACCACTTCCCAACTCTCCGGCACGGGGCCGATTTCGGTCATCTTTTGGGGTTCGCCGCGCAGGCCTTCGGTGAAGAGCTTGTGCATGAGCGCCTTTTTCAGTTCCGTGGTCAGTGCGATGAGCCGCTCCTGCTGCTCAATCGCCCGCTGCACCAGCGACAACACAGCCGCGATTTTGCGCTGCTCGGAGAGAGGGGGGAACGGGCAACGGCAATTCGGCCAATTTCGATTGTGATAAGTTTGGGATAGTCGTCACATTGCCACGCCCAAAGTAAACTTTACCAAACTCAAAAGCATACCACAACCAAAACAGAATGAACAACGGCTCGGCCCTATCATTCTTCAATCGTATACGATGCAAATGGTTTTGATAGTAGCATCTTGTCAGTTCGCCGTTCCAGATTGCGGTTCTTCCAATATCTCCACCTTCACAAATCAATAAGTCACCACGCTGTAATGCAAGCCGCCTTTCTTCTGCTTCGGAGAAATGCATTTGATCAAGCTCCGACAAATCCAATCTACCCCAAAACACATTCTTTGTGCGCAGAAATGGACGCTGATTGTCACCTTCGCGATTCTTTCGTGAAACTTGCTTAGGATTCACGCAAAAATAAAGTTACATTTTGGCGTATAATTTTCACATGAGAGATTGGATTCTTTCAAGTGAGTTGAATTGACTGTATCGTGTTTATGCTTTAAATAAGGGTTTTGAGAGACGACCATAGTGATTTAGTTATTGCAAAATGTTATAAT
>Ga0187892_10002346_pt1 | contig 38506 bp, 37 predicted proteins | sample MA1701073metaG_FD_139345 | JGI IMG/M metagenome (GOLD analysis project Ga0187892, IMG submission 139345) | Bio-ooze microbial communities from a basaltic lava cave in the Kipuka Kanohina Cave System on the Island of Hawaii, USA - MA170107-3 metaG ... | reverse complement strand
GTTCGCGATGCCTCCCAGGTTGAGGACGATCCGGTCTCGTCGAGGGTGGCGGAAGAGCAGCGCATGGAGGTAGGGGGTGAGCGGCGCTCCCTCGCCGCCTGCGGCCAGGTCACGCGGGCGGAAGTCAGCCACGGTCGTGATGCCGGTCCGCTCGGCAATGACCGACGGTTCCCCGATTTGGAGCGTGGAGCGAATGGCGTGGCTTCCCTCAATCTTCGAACCCGGGAGATGGGCGATGGTCTGACCGTGAGACCCGATGAGCCCCACCCTGGTCATCGCTACTCCGGCTCGCCGCGCGATCGCGCGGGCCGCCTCCGCGAAGAGCTCGCCGAGGTAGACGTTGAGGCGGCAGAGGGTCCCTGTGCCTCCGCCCGAGTCGTCTGCCGCCAACAGGATCTGGTCCCGGAGCCCATCGGGAAACGGAAACACATCGAAGCGGAGCAGCCGCAGCTTCGGCAGCCCCCTCCCCGGACCGATCTCCACCAGGGCGGCATCGATGCCGTCCGCCGACGTGCCCGACATGAGCCCGATGACCTTCATGACGGCGTTCTCACCACGCTGCTGTTCTCGCCGATTGGGCGGTCCCATAGTACCAGGGGAGAGGCTTCCCGCAAAACAGTAAACATGACGGTTTGACTTTCGAAGAGCCGATCACGGCGTTGATCCACGGATGCGAGCGGTGCCCCGGCCCTGTAGAGTAGGCCCTGCAGGCGATAGTCGCCCGGAGTGGCATCTCGAGCTATCGGAAACGAGAGCCTGATCTCCCGGCGACCGGGAGCCGAGCTTGAGCTAATTAACGGAGTGGCCGTGCCGCTTACGCCCTCCACCGTCAGGAATCGCCCACTCGCTCCTTCCTCGAGAAGTTTCAAGTAGGCATCGAAGGGGACCGGATTCCTCCCGGCGTCCAGACTCAACGTCACCGACACATCCTCGCCCGCATTGTACGCTGCCCTATCGACGGTAATTGCCAATTTGGGAATATCCACCGGGGTGCAGCGCCCGCTGATCTTGAACAGCAGCCGACATCCGGAATTCATCAGCTCACCATCAGACCAGGACCAGAGCCGGTGCGACGCGTCCCCAACATCGGGGGACCACTCTGCCGACGCAAAGGCGCCCATCCCGTGGATCGCGATCGAAACCGCAGCAAAAACACAGAATGCACGTTTGAGAAAAAGGGAGTCCTGGATACGGCGGAAGACTGGGATCAACAAAAGGGTAAGTAGCGGCGTGAGATCGGCCAACAGCCGAGGACCATACGACCAGCCTCCCCACCAGGTCTTCCAATTGCTGTATAACAGGATCACTAGGACAGCCGCGACGCTCACGTACTTGAACAACAGGATCTCGCCTCGCCGCCACGCGAGGGCCATCCCAACGAGCGAGAACAGCAAGACCGGGGAGTAGACGAAGAGGCCACGGCTGGGGCTAAAGAGGACTCCGGACAGTCCTTCAAGGAACGGCGTGGCCCACGCATGGCCGGACAAGAAGCCCTGATCGTAACCTATCCGCGTCACAGACCCGAAATACCGAAGATTATAGGCGGCCATGAAGAGCGCCGGGGGAAGGGCAGAAAGGGCGAACGCCATGAAGTGTTTCCGGTGGGCGTGAAGGACATAGCCAGCGAGCGGGCCGGCAATGAGAAGATCGCTCGGGCGGCACAGAACAGCCAGGGCAAGCGGAAAGCCCAAGACGACGACCCATCCGGGTTGTGCCATGCCCCTCACCAGACAATACAGGCTCGCCGCGAGTAACAGTTGGCTTGGGCCATGTTGCCACAACGCCTGGCTGCTAATGCTGAGCGAGCTGGTCCCGAAAGCGTAGACCAGGCTGAGGACGAGTGCCGCCTTCGGGCCCTCGAGCCTGTTGATCGCCGCATAGAGCAGCGCGACCGACAGCGCTGTGAGCACGCTAGCGGCAAGCTTTTCCACATCGACCAAGACCTTGGAGTCCGGCGCCACGGCCGCCAGAACGGGGACGAGATAGAATGGAAGGGCAAGGATCGCAGGACCGGGTGGATAGGCCGAGACGAAATGTCCATCTGACTGGATCAGGTATGCGGGAACTCCGTGGCGATGAAGGAATCCAAATTCATCGAGGTCGAAATCGCCGTTTCTCAAGATGCTGTACGGGAGGAGGCGCGAGGGTGTCGTGTCTACCGCTCCGATCTGGCGTCCGTTTGCGTTATAAACGAGGAGGGCCAGAAGAAACAGGCGAGTGGCCGTCGGGTGCGCGAACAGCCCCCGTAAGCGTCCTCCCTCCGTTCGAAGCGTGATGCGGGCGAGACCGGAGAGGACCAGGAGGCAGACCCAGACTGTGGGCTTGGGCCCGATCTTGATGACGCCGAGAGGCGAAGAATAGGCCCCAGAAAAGGGGAACCTTCCACTTAGTGCGATGATGAGAAAACCCGCTGATACGAACATCAGCAGGTTCGCCGAGATCACGGCGGCAGACAGGATCCACGGTCTGAGCGGAGAGTCCTCGGCGGCCAACGTTTCAGTCGAACAGCCGGAAGCGGAGGATGTAGTAGAGGGCAGCGATGCCGTCCCGCCAGGTGATCTTCTTCCCCTCGGCGTAGGTCCGGCCATGGTACGCGATCGGCACCTCGTACACGCGGCACCCGAGTTTGGCCACCTTCACCGTGAACTCCGGCTCTATGCTGAATCGGTCCGACCTGAGCCGGAGGCGCTGCAGAACGTCGGCGCGGAAGACCTTGTACCCGACCTCCATGTCGCTCAGGTTGAGATTCGTGACCATGTTGCACAGGGTCGTGAGCACCCGATTCCCGACATAGTGCCAGAAATAGAGCACGCGATGGGGGCCCCCGTGGAACCGGTTGCCGAAGACGACGTCGGCGTGGCCGTCCAGGATCGGCTCAAGCAGGGCCGGGTAGTCTTTGGGATCGTACTCCAGGTCGGCATCCTGGATGACGATGACATCGCCGGTCACGTGCTCGATCGCGGTGCGGATGGCCGCCCCTTTGCCGCGATTGTGCGGGTGCCGCAGGAGGCGCACACGCTCCCGCTGGTCGCGCGCCAGCCGCTCGAGGATCTCGCGGGTTCCGTCGGTCGAGGCGTCATCGACCAGGATGATCTCCTTTTCATACGGCGCTGCCTCGACCCGCTTGACGAGCAGCTCCACGGTGTCCCGCTCGTTATAGACCGGGATGATCACGGAGAGCTTCATCGGGCCTTCTCAACCGGAGATCGAGGACTCGCGGCACAGTGCGTGAGGAATCCGCAGGCGACGGGATACAGGACGACCGTACGCGGCGCCGGACTCACGTGCGTCGAAACTCGTCCTGAACCCGTCGGAGACAGGCGGGATCGGCGAAGAGGTCGATCGCGGTCACGGCCAGGGCCTTCGCGGCCAGGAGCAGGGCCCGGTCTCCGGGGGCTCCGCCGGCCGCTTCGGCGAAGGCCGTGGTGTGGCAGACGACGTCGGGCCGGTCGGTGAGCGCGATGGTCGGCTGGATCGTCGGGACCACCTGGCTGACGTTTCCCACGTCGGTCGATCCCAGTTCCTGGTCCTCCGGGGTCTGCTCGACCCCCTCGCCGAGCGCTTCCAGGTTCGTCCCGAAGAGATTGCCCAGCGCTCGATTGCACTTCATCGGATGGTACGCTTCCCCTTCGTCCTGGATCGAGACCTTCGATCCCGTGGCCTGGGCCGCCCCCTCGAAGCAGGCGACGACGCGGCCATGAAGATCATGGAGGTAGTCGAGGTCGAGCGCCCGGATGTAGAAGCGAGCGGCGGCATAATCCGGGATGATGTTCGGCGCGCGGCCCCCGTCGGTGATGACCCCGTGGATGCGTGCGTCCTCCCGGAGCTGCTGGCGGAGGGCATTGACGTTCGCAAACGCGAGGAGCACTCCGTCCAGCGCGTTGATCCCGAGATGCGGCGCCGCGGCCGCATGGCTCGACTTGCCGAAGTACTCGACCCTGAGCGCGCGCATCGCCAGGGCACGCTTGAAGAGCTCGGTCCGGTTGCTTGGGTGAACGAGGAGCGCGGCATCCACGCCGCTGAACAGGCCGGCCTTCACCAGCGTGATCTTGCCGCCCCCCTTTTCCTCGGCGGGACACCCGATGACGACGACCCGCCCTCTCAGGGTCGGAAGGAACGGTTGAAGGGCCACCGCGGCCCCGATCGAGCTTGCGGCGATCAGGTTGTGCCCGCAGGCGTGCCCGAGCGACGGCAGGGCGTCGTACTCGGCCAGGAGCGCGACGGTTGCCGTCGGCGGGCCGTCTGCGCTTCGGGCCAGGAACGCGGTCGGAAGGCCGCCCACCCCCTCGGTCACGTCGAACCCTCGCGCCTTGAGGATGCCGGTCAGGTGCCGTGCCGCCTGGTGCTCCTCGAACGCCAGCTCCGGGTGCCGGTGAAGAAAGCGGCTGATCGCCACCAGCTCGTCTGACAGCCGATCAACGGCTCTGACCACTTCCTCTTTGACCTGCGTCATTCGTCCCTCCCGGATCCCTCGCTCAACAGGCGCGACCTGCGGTTCACACCTTAGCATAGGCATCGGATCGACACAAGATCAGCGGGCCGCAGAGCGAGACGCCCGCCGCAGCGCCTCGGCGATCGCTCCTCCCAACAGGAAGATGAGGGCCGAGTAGAAGACCCACAGGAGCAGGGCGATGGCGCTTCCCAGGATTCCGGTGATCGGGTTGTAGATGGCATAGGTGAGGAGGTACCAGTTGACGAGCTCCTTGGCCCCATGCCAGAGGAGACCCGAGACCGCGGCCCCGGAAACGGCTGCGTACAGCGGTAGGGGGCGAGCAGGCGCGAAGCGATACATGAGGAGGAAGATCGAGCCGACGAGGGTGGCCGGAAGGAGGTTGAGGAGGATGCCGGGAGGTAGGGTCACATCGGCCGGCAGGAACTCCAGAAGCCGGTTGCCCAACGCCTCGATGGCGGTGTCCAGGGAGGCGACGGCCAGGCTCAGCAGGAACCCGATGCCGGAGAGCACGCTCAGGAGCAGCGCCATGACCTTTCGCCGCAGGTAGGACCGGGACTCCTCGAGATCGCAGAGGACGGTCAGGGACGACGCGACCATGTCAAAGGCTCCCGAGGCAACCCAGACCAGCGAGAGCAGACCGAGGCCCCCCGCCACGCCGCGCCCGAGGATGAGCGTCTGCAGCGTCGTCTCGATCTGCTCCCCGGTCACCCTGGGCAGGATACGGCGAATCCCTGCGGCGGCGACGCGGGTCGCCGCGTCGGACGACCCGGCGAAGAACCCGAAGACGGCGCTGCTGATGAACAGCAGCGGGATCAGCGCGAGCAGGGCGTAGAAACTGATGGCGGCCGCCATCATCGACAGGTCGTGTCGCATCAGGCATCGCCACAGCTCCCTTACGACGCGTGCCGGCCACCACCGGGATTCCGACGTGCGCGCAGCCATGCGGGACAGGATAGCCTTTTGGGGACGCGGGCGCAAGCGCCGCGTCATCGCGGCCCTCAAGGCATGGCTCAACGGTTGGGGAGTCCGCGCTGGTGCCGGCCGTCTTCCGATTGACGCGCGCGCCGAACTCCCGCATAATTCGGGAAACTCAGAGGAAAGGAGTGGAGCATGTCGAGGAGCATTCCCGAGGCGTACCGGGATCTGTTTCAGAAGCGAGCGTTCGCACATCTGGCGACCATCATGCGCGACGGGACCCCTCAAGTCACACCGGTCTGGTGCGACTTTGACGGGACCCACATCCGGATCAATAGCGCGAAGGGCCGCGTCAAGGACACGAACATGCGCCGGAACCCGCACGTGGCGCTCGAGATCATGGACCCGGACAATCCGTACCGGTACCTCGCCGTGCGCGGGCGCGTCGCGGAGATCACCGAGGCCGGTGCCGATGCCCATATCGACTCGCTGGCCAAGAAATATCTGGGGCAGGACAGGTATCCGCACCGTAGGCCCGGCGAGCGGCGCGTGATCTACAAGATCCAGCCGGAGCAGGTCTCGTCGATGGGGTAAGGCCGGGACGGTGGGGGCGGGAGAACTATCACGTCAACTCTCGGCGACGATCGCCAGGACACCGGTATAGCTGTGGGCGTAGTTCCTCCCGCCCACAGGGGCCAGCTCCCCATTCCCGAAGAAGCCGATGAGCGGGAGGTCGCCGAAGAACTCCTTCATGAGCGTGAGGTCGTGGTGCGCGTCGCCATAGAGCCCGACCCCGCGGCCCAGGCAGTTGAAGTAGAGGCCGAACCGGGGGCGGAGGCGGCGCGTGGCGGCGTACAGGGTCTCCAGCATGCGACGCATGTCGGCCCGGGCGGCCTTGGCGTCGCGCAGCACGAACTGGACGATCTGTCCCTGCCGGACCTCCTGTGCGACGGCGACGACGCCGGAACCGGGATCCACCCCGACCAGGTGCCGAACCAACAGGTCGCCCTGGTTGATGGGAGGCTCTGCCTCCTCACGGGCGATCCCGGCGAAGAGGGAATGGGCGGCTCGCGCGGCGTCCTGGTGGGGCAGAGCCGCGATCGTTTCCCGAAGGTGTTCGAGCGCGGGGCGGCCGTCGAGTTCGGCGATCTGGTTCCCCTGGGCGCGGCTGATGCGCGACGGCTGTCCGATCGGCTGGCAGCCCTGCGCGACGCCAAGCCGAAGGGCGAACTCTCCCGTCAACAGGAGGCCGGCGACGCCCTGGACCGCGAGCTCCTGGCCGCACCACTGGAAGCTTCGTCGGTCTCCCGGGCCGCCGGACGTGGCGCCGCCGACGATCGGGAGGATCGATGTGTCCTCCTCGACGTCGGACAGCAGGTGTGGGAGCTGGGCGCTGAACGGATCCGGGAGGAGTACGAGCAACCTCGGGCCATCGGGGAGGGGGTCGGTGAGGCGACGGATCGTCTGCCCGGGTGAAGAGGTGTCTGACGCAGTCGTCGGGACCAGGAACGGTCGCCCCCGCAGCCCCTCGGACGCGACGACCAGGACGGCGACGCCCGGCTCTCCCTCGAACTCGCCGTCGGAGGTAAGGACCGCCATACCGCTGCAGCCAACAGGAGCGGGGGCGCCGCTCACCTCGCGAACGACAGCCAGCAACGGGCCATACTCAGACCGGTAATGCGTCGTGGCGAAGACGAGGGCGAGATCGGCCTGGGTGAGTCCAGCTCGGTCCAGCGCAACCTCCGCCGCCCGCCTAGCGGCGACCTCGGCCGACCCGTCCCCCGAATAGCCTACCCCCGCGCGCATCGGTCAGATCGAGATCTCCAAGGTGGTCTACCGCGCGACCGTAAAGGAGGTCTGCTGGCTGGCTTCGCTCCCCTCCGCCTTGACGGTCATGACCACCCGATAGCTGCCGCTCGCAGCGTTTCCGGGGAGGGTGACCGGCTGGCTGCTGGTCCACGTGCCGCCTTGTCGCTGCGCCTGCAAGGTCGTGTCGCCGACGGCCGAACCGTTGAGGAAGACCTGCCGCTGCTCGGAGACGAGGATCGTCTGCTGAGGGTTCTGGGTGAGGACGGCGAACCGCATGTTCAGGTTGACCGTCTGGCCGGCGCGGATCTGCGCCGGATGTACCTCAATCGCCTCGAGCTTGACCATGCTCCCTTGGGCCGCCGTGTGCCCGTATTGCTGGGCTGTGGCGGCATGGTCGCGAGATCGGGACTCCAGAACATTCCCGACCACGCCGCCGGCTAGGGCGCCGACCAGTCCCCCCAGCAGGGTGCCGGTGGCGTTGCCGAAGATCAGCCCGCCGGTCAAGAGGCCCGCAGCAGCGCCAATCCCGGCTCCGATGGCGGTCTGCGGATGCGCCTTGATCTGTTCCTCGATGGCGACGCAGCCCAACGTGCTGCCTACGATGAAGAGTACGCACAGGAGCAACGCAATTCCTCGTTGAAGATGACCTGTCATCTGCACCCTCCTCCTGTTGGTGTGGATGTCATCTACCGATGCCCATCGCCATCCTAGCATCCTACTTCATTCACCGTCAATCGATGCCGCCCCCGGTCATCACCCCGGCGACCCTCGCCAGGGAGCTTGGGAAAGCGCTTGACACCGTGCAAACGAGGGGGCTATAAGTTGGGGCGATCGTTGCGGCGGAGAGGCGCAGCGCGCCAGCGCGAGAGGAGGGCGATGCAACCAACCACCCGCGGCCGGTACTTCGAGGAATTCACTGTTGGGGAGCGGTTCGTGACGTTGCGCCGGACGATCACCGAAGCCGACGTCGTCTCCTTCGCCGCGCTCACGGGGGACTACAACCCGCTCCATGTTGACGCTGAGTTTGGGAAGGAGACCCAGTTCGGGGAGCGGATCGCCCACGGGATGCTCGGCGCGTCGTACGCCGTCGGCCTGATCGCAGCCCTTGGCCTCACCGAGGGGACGGTGATCGCGATCGTGCACATGACGTGGGATTTCACCGCCCCCATCAAGATCGGCGACACGATCCATGTTCAACAGACGGTGAAGTCGGTCCGCGAGACGCGGAGGCGGGACCGTGGCATGATTGTCTTTGACGTCAACGTGATCAACCAGCGGGGCGAGGTGGTCCAGAAGGGAGAACGAAGCCTCCTCGTAGCCCGGAAGCTGGGACCGGCGTAGTACCAGGTACTGGGTGCCGGGTTGAAGCGGGTTGACAGGCCAGCGCCCATGATAAGTCAGTCGGAGGGCTTGAATATGCAGGAACATGCCGTGACACGATACGTGGCACTCGGCTCAATTGTCCTGGTCGTCCTTGGCGGGTGCGCGACGCCTCTGACTCCACGGGAGAGCGGCACCCTGGCCGGCGCGAGCATCGGTGCGGCCACCGGGGCCATCCTCGGGGGGATCGCCGGGTCGGCCGGGAGGGGCGCGGCGATCGGGGCGGCGGTCGGAGCGGTGACCGGGGCGCTCACCGGGAACGCGATCCAGAACGAGCAGGCGGCAAGGGCCTACCCTCCAGGGTCCGTCTACGCGGCCCCGCCGTATCCGTACGCGTCTCCCTATGCTCGACAGCCCGGGCCGGCGAACGCGGCCCTTCAGATCGAGGCGACGCCGGGGGAGACCGAGATCGTCGTTGACGGCAGACGGATCGGCCTCGCCAGTGACTTCCAGGGGCCGGCCGTGGTTCCGGTCCCTGCCGGGCCGCACGTCGTGGAGTTTCGCTGGGAAGGGTTTAGCGTGATGAGCCACATCGTTGTCCCCTATGGGGCGACGATTCCCATCAAGCGGGACTTGGCGCCTTCGGCCTTCCTCTCGCCTCACCGGTCGTCATCGGGAGCGGATCGCCCCTCGTCGCGCTGAACGCGCGTTTGCCTCAGGCCTCCCGCTTCAGGACCCCACCCCAGAACACGTGACCTTTTGGAGCCTGTGGAGAGAGCGCCTTTCCGCGACTCGGCGACATCCGATCCACCTGAGCCCAAGCCGAGGGCTCGGCGTCGAGGGGGCGCATGACCCATCAACTGACGGCCCTCGCGCTAGCCTTCGCCGCGACGGTCTGCATAGACATCGGCCTGCTCCTCCTCAAGGTTCGGGGTGACAGGGTGGGCGGCCCCGCCGAGGGCCGCATGCGCGCGTTGTTCATTGGCTATGCGCGCGATCCGCTGTGGCTCCTCGGGCTGTTCCTTCAGCCGCTTGGCTACGGCCTCTACATCTGGGCCTTGGAGCTGGCGCCGCTTCACATCGTGCAAGCCATCATGAGTTCCGGGGTTATCATCTTCGTGCTCTTCGCGGTCGGCTTCCTGGGGGAACGGCTCACCGGGTTTGAGTGGGGGGCCATCGGGGCTGTCGTCGTGGGCATGACCCTTCTGGGGATCAGCCTGACGCCGGACGCGGAGAGTGCGCAGCCGCACAGCGACCCCCACGTCGTGCTCTACCTCTCGCTGATCCTGGTCGGGCTCTCTGCTCTCACGTGGCTTGCGCCGGCGGTCCTCGGTACGCCAGATCAGCGGGGGATGGCCGTCGCGGCGGCCAGCGGCATCCTCTTGGGTCTTGCCTCGATCTACGCCAGGGGGCTCGCCCTCGTTGTCGCGCACAGCCGCGCGGGCGAGGGCCTGGGACGCGCCGTGGCCAGCCCTTACGCCTGGCTCACCCTGTTCGCAAACATGATCGGCTTTGCGCTCCTGCTCGCCGCATTCCGCGAGGGGCGGGCGTCGATCGTCGTGGCACTCAGCGCCACACTCTCCAACGTCGTGCCGATTCTCGCCGCGATGCTTGCGCTGGGCGAACGGCTTCCTGCCGATCACTGGTTGGCGACCTCTCGGCTGCTGGCCCTCGTGCTGACCTTGGGAGGCGCTGCGCTGCTCATCCGGCTCAGGCCCTCTGTGCTCGATCGGTGAGGTTTCTGCGCGATAGTGGTTGCCCGTCTGCACAGCACTCGGCCGCCCAATCGGCCCTTGCACGTCAAGACGCGCATGCGCTACGATCGTCCGAACCATCACGGGTGGGGAGAGCGTCTGGAGGTGAGATGAGAATACAATGGATGACCGCAGGGCTTCTGTTGGCGATACTGGTCAGTGGCCTCGTGACCGGGGCCGCAGCAGAGGAGGTGGTTCCACCTGTCGCGGCCGAAAAGGGAGTCCGTGGGCTGGCTAATATCGGACTCGGCGTGGCAGTCGAGGTGCCGAAAGCAGCCTACTACGGGACGCTCGAGGATGGACCGTTATATGGACTGACGGTCGGCGTCCTGGAGGGCCTGAGCTGGGGGATTGCGCGGACGCTAGTCGGGATCTACGAGGTAGTGACCTTCCCGTTTCCGATCCCGGAGGGGTATCGCCCGATCTACACGCCGAGCTATCCGTACGAGCGGGGCAGGACCGACGTCGCCGACTGACGCGGAAGGCGAGCGGGACCACCCATGACGAACGGCTACTGTCCGACTCCCGGGTAGGTCGGCCGAAGCTGATCCTGGCCGAACGGCTGGACCGAAGCGTCTGGTGTCGTCCCGGTCACAGGCGCGGTTCCATACTCCCCCTGAGAGGGGGACGGGGGTGGCGGACAGTACTCTGCGTAGGCCGGATCTGGTGAGAGACATGGGTCCGACCAATATGGACTGCCGTAGTAATCGTAGTACGGGTACCCGTAGTAATCATAGGCTGGATACCCGGAGTACGCGGGATAGTAATAGGGGTAATAGTAGGCGGGAGGCGGATAGTAGTAGTACGGGCTATACCACCACCCCGGATAGAACGCGCTCACGCCGAAGGAAAAGAAGTTCCTGTGGCGGAAGTGGTGGCGACTCCCGTGATGAAATCCCTTGTGCGGGACGTGGTGGTGGCCGAAGCTAGGCCGATGGGCGCCGCCAATCGTCCCGCCTCTACCGCCCCCACCGATCGCTGCTCCTCCACCCCGGCCTGCGCCGCCCCCGCCCATGCCACCTCCACCTCGTCCGCCGCCCTGGGCAAACGCGGCGGGGGCCGCGAACAGCGCCAGCCACAAGAAACACACGGCAATGATCGATGACACGAAGGCTGATTTCTTCATCCTGCTGTTCATCCTACATTCCCCCTCGACCGACCGACCGGGCCTCCGCTGACCCGTCGGCGTACTCCGCACACTGGCACGCGCCCACTACCTGAATTCCCTTTCGGAGAGCTGAAGCCGAAAGCTTCGGTCGCGCGGATCGATCTGGATCCGCCGCTCGTATCGTTTCTCCGGCGATCCCGGCCCGGGTGTCTCGAGAACAGGGCGGGCGACGATCCGATGCGGGCCGGCGAGGAGCGCAAGCTGGCGGCCCTCTCCGGGTCGAAGCGTGAGCAGCGGACCCACACCCACCGCGCCTGGCTCCGCGTCGAGATAGACCTGGACCGTCCAAGTGGTGTCGTTCACCAGCAGCCCTGGCGTTCTGGGGCCGCCTGCTGACGGCGGGGGACCGCCCTGCCACGCCATCGGTGGCGGGCAGAATCGCCACCCCTCTCTGGCCTCGATCCACTGCTCTTGCTGGATCGCGGCCTCGGAGATGCCGAGCGTGATGATCCCGAGGAAGAAGCGGGAGACATACTTCCCGTCTCGTTCTGCGATCGTGTCACAGGGACGGACCGCCAGGCTGGCGCACCCCGCCAACAAGGCCGTCACGGCGACAAGACTGAGGGCTCGCTTCATGTCCATCCCTCACGCGGCCAGCTCCGTCTTATCTCCTAATAGCCGTGGTAGCCACAGTCATACCTATAGTACCCGAAGACCCAGTTCCCATAGGGATCGTAGTAGCCGGGAGTCCAGACCCGCGCGCATGGAGGGTAGACAGGTCGGTAGTATGGGGCTGGGGGGTAGTACCCAGGTGGGGGGTATGGGTAGCCGTACGCCGGGTATGGGGCCACCGGAAACCCCAGATTCAGCCCGAAAGAGAAATTGGTCCTCGCCAGCGCAGGATCAGCCGCAACGAGGAGCAGGCTCGCCACCACGAGGGCCCCGATCACTCCAAAAGCAAACATCCTTTTCATCTGGGTGACCTCCTTTCCACTATCAGGAGATACGCTTCCTTTTTTGTATGGTAACATGCGTCATGATGGGGGTCAAATGAAGCCGCGCGAGTCACGGCGTCGGGCGACCCGGGTCACCGCCGGACGTCGCGACCTGTCTTCTCTCATCCTTTAGACGGTCAAGACAGGTCCGGTATTCAACCATAACTAGTAGTCGCGTTCGGCGGGGAGGCCTTCCGCGACTAATTCAAAAGAGTAATACTCTCGTGCCGGAGGGTGAACGATGGTCCATGCCTATGTTTTCATCACGGCTCAGAAGGCGGAGGAACGGCAGGTCGCAGACATCCTCGGTGAGTTTCCGACGGTGAAGGCGGCGCACGTCATCACCGGCGACATCGACGTTGTCGCCTTCATCGAAGCGCCAGACCTGAGCGGTGTCTGGGATACGGTGAGTCAGATCCAGGCTGTGCCCGGCGTGACCCGCACGACAACCAGTCTGGTGGTAGAAGGCTCGCCGTAGCCGACGGTTCAGGCTGGGTCGGCCAGGAGGGCGGCCGCGACGGCGGTCGCCGCCGCGACGTTCCGCAGGAACGGGAGGTCCAGGGTCTCGAGGGTATCCGATCGGAGATGGTAGTGCGGATTTCGCAGGAAGGCGGTGTCGGTGATCAGTACGGCGGGGTAGCCGGCATCCCAGAATGGCGCATGATCGCTCAGGCGGACGGCGGGGAACCCTTCCCCATTCCCCTCCACGATCAACTCCTCTACGGGAAGCCGTGGCACATACCGGACGGCCCCATCTCGAAAGAGTGAGACCAACCGTTCCGAGCGCCGATTCGCGATCACGCCGATGAAATCCCCAACGGCGCGCGCGCGCACCCCTGGGGGCACGGTCTGCGTCGGGCTGGTGTAGCCGATCATCTCCAGGTCGAACACGCCGGCGATCGTCGCCTTGCGAGCCTTCGCCTGCCGGACGTAGTGCAGGCTTCCGGGATACCCGTACTCTTCCAGCGCGAAGGCGACGAAGACGAGTTCCTTTCGAAAGCGGTGGCGGCCGAGGGCCTGGGCCGAGGCCAGGAGTCCGGCCACTCCACTGGCGTTGTCGTCGGCGCCCGGACAGTCCGGCACGGTATCGTAGTGGGCGACAACGAGCACCTGCTCGTCCGAACAGGCTCCGGGCAGCGAGGCCACGAGGTTCCGATACGTCCCTCCTTGGAACGGGAATCGGTCTTCGAGGACGGCGAGCCCGCATCGCGCGAAAGCATCCGCGATATAGTCGGCGGCGCCTTCCATTGCCGCATGACCCTCATAGGGATCTCTCGACCCGACGAGCCGCTCGAGATGGCGCTTCACCTCGGCCTCCGGGACGGCCGCCGAGACCTGTTCCAGCACCCTTTCGCGCTCCTCTCCCATACAGACGGCTATGCGAACTCACCGCCGACGGGCCTGCGCCCGGCAAATCCTTCCTGGATCCCGTGCCAGAACGCGATCCGTTCCTCCCCCAGCTTCCAGCAGAGGTACACCTCTTCTCCGAGGCGGACGGCGGGGAAGTCGATCAGTCCGACCTCCAGGTCTTTGATCACACAGCCGAACCCCTGGATCTCCTCGATCCCGTGCCGCAGCTCGGCGGCGATCGAATCAAGCTCGTCCTTGAGTCTCGCGAAGAGCCTGCCCTCCGCCGTGGCGCCGTTTCCGCGAACGTGAGCGCGGAGCTCCTCCATCTTGCCATGCTTCTCCGCCATGCTGTGGCGCACGGCGATGAGCTGGCGGAGGATCGGCGCAAGCCGCGGCAGCAGGTCGTTCGCTTCTTGAAGGGTGAAGTGTTTCTCGGCCATGTCACGCTCAAAGGAGGGATGACGGTGGGGGAAACATAGGGCAGCGACAACCGCGTTGAAGCGGCCTCGCGGGCGAGGGAAGCCTACGATAGCTCCATGCGAAATGCAAGCGATTTCGGGGCGCGCGGGGAGGGGCTGACGGCGGATCGGGGATCGCTATCGAGGCAGGCTACACAGCGCGGCGGCGAGCCCGAGGACGACGAGGGCGAGACCGCCGATCAGGAGATGACGGATGCCCGTTCGGCGCGCTTCCACGGGGGTTGGCTGGGGCCGATCCATGCACGCGATTTGCCGCTACGGTTTCTCGGCGGGCCTTGCCGCGCCCAGCGCCCTCTCGCTCGCGAAGATCGGGACACCTGCGCGCAGCGCGAGGGCGATGGCATCGCTGGGGCGACTGTCCAGGGTCAGCTCCTTGCCATCGGTCTCGAGATAGAGCGTGGCATAGTAGGTGTTGTCCTTGAGGTCGCTGATGATCACCCGCCTGAGACGCGAGCGGAAGGTCGAAAGGAGAGACATGGCGAGGTCGTGGGTCAGGGGTCGCGGGGGCTTCATCTGCTGCAACGGAACCGCGATGCTCTGGGCCTCGAAGGGACCGATGAACAGCGTGAGCTCCTGCTTCCCTTCTTTGCCGCGGAGGAGGACGGTCGGTTGGCCGGTATCCTGGTCCGTCGCCACGCCGAGCACCTCCATCTCGTGCAGCTCCTTTGGCTCCGCCGCGTTCGGGAAGGATCGGGTCTCAAGCAGCGGGGCACCGAGGAGCCATGCGGCCGAGAGCCCGATCAAGGTGGCGACGCGAAATCGCCTGCTGGTGCTAGTCATTGATGCAGCGAACGAGACGCCACCCGTTCAGGAGATTGACGCGGTGTAACTGCTCGGTGGTCAACCTCGCCTCCTTCAGGAGTGGCATCAGCTTGAGGTCGGTCTTGAAGCCGAGCTGGCTGCAGATCGGGGCCACCAGCTCCTCGAGCGCGCCGATGACCGGATGCTCGCTCTGAAAATGATTGAGAATCACAATGTGCCCCCCCTTCTTGCAGACTCGCTTGATCTCTCGAAGCACCTGCAGCGGCTCGGGGACCGCGCTGATCACATAGGTGGCCAGGACATGGTCGAAGTGGTCATCGGGAAACTCCAAACTCGCGGCGTCCATTACCTGGAGGCTCACGTTCCGCATCTCGTACTCCTGAACCTTTTCCCGCGCCTTCTTCAGCATCTGGCGGGAGAGGTCGATCCCCACGAGTCGGCACGCGGCCGGGTAGAGGGGAAGGTTCAAGCCGGTGCCGATCCCCACCTCCAACACCAGGTCGTCCGGCTTGACCCCCAGCAGTCGTACAGCTGCGACCCTTCCCGGGTGAAAGATCCTGTCGAAGAGCAGATCGTACATCGGTGACATCATGGCATACGCTCGCTTGATCTGCTTGTACTCTAGGCCGCGCATTTGGACCTCCGATGACAGAAAAGACAGTACGGACGCTTGTCTGAACAATGTGATCCGACAGGCGGCGTATTATACCCTAACGCGGGAGCCGTGCAAGCATTTTCCGACTCATGCGAGCCTCTATGGTTGATCGAAGTCCACCGGGACGCGGACGGCCCGGCCCTGGTAGTCCCGGTAGAGGAGATAGCCGTGCTGCAGGCCGAAGTCGTAGAGCCGTTTCGTGAGGAGGACATCCTGCTTGCAGTAGTCGATCACTCGCTCCACCTCCCCGGCCTTGAACCAGGCCAGGCTTTGAAGGCCGTCGGCAGATTTGCGCTCCCCCAGGGTTTCCTCAGCCAAGTGGCCGAGGCTGAGCCGAAACCCCAGCTTCCGATGAATGCGGTCCAGGATGTCCAGGACCGGTAACGCCTCGTAGTCCAGCGCGGCGTAGCCACGCAAGACCTCAAAGTCGAATCGTCGCACGTTGAACCCGACGATAAGGCGCGCCCTCGTCAGCTCCGCGATCAGGTCGCGGACTGCCGCCTCTGTGTAGACGCGGAACTCGGAACGGTCGAGGTCGTAGATCACGCCCACGGCCAATCCCATCTTTTCCCGATGTTCCCATCCGCCGACCTCCTCGGCGCTTCGCTGCGTCTCCAGATCGAACACAATGGCGCTTGGCTCGGTTCGGTCGGCCTCGTGACCGGGCGTTCGATGAACCGCGGTGTCGGGCGTCGAACGCCCCTGCCCAGGGCGCTCGACGTCGGCCCAGTCCACCTCTCGGAGGAGCCCTTTGAGGGTCAGGTGCGCGCCCGGCTTGTCCAGCGGCTTGTTCCCCGAGCCGCACTTCGGGGAGTGGACGCACGACGGGCAGCCGGATTCGCAGGCACACTCGTCGAGGAGCTGTCGCGTCTTGAGGAACAGCTCGGGCAAGACCTGGAATCCCCGCTCGCTCAGCCCGATGCCGCCGGGATAGCCATCGTAGATGAAGATGGCCGCGCGGCCGACCTGGGGGTGCACGGGGTACGAGATCCCGCCGATGTCCGAGCGGTCGCAGAGCGCGTAGAGCGGCAGGAGGCCGATCATGGCGTGCTCGATCGCGTGGATGCTTCCCATGAAATGGAAGCCTCCCCTGTCAAGGAGGGCGCGCAAGCCCTGAGGCAGCTCGAACCAGAGGCCGACCGTCTCAAACGTGCGCGGCGGCAGGTCGAGAGAATAGGCCGCGATCCGGTCCTGGCCGAAGACCCGTCTGCGCTCGTAGCCGATCACCCGCTCGGTGACCTTCAACCGGCCCAGGTGGTACGGGATCCCGTGATGGTTTCGCGACGCGACGATCTCCAGGACGTCGGTCTCCTTCTCGGCGAGCGGCTCGGTGTAGTACTCGACCGAGACCGGTCGGGCTTGCACCTTACGCTGGGCCAGGTCCAGCCCGTCGATCTCATATTGCTGCCCTTGATGGAGGTAGATGGCGCCCGGATGGCACTCGTGGAGCGCCCGAACCCCGTCGATCGTGCCGATGGTGCGGCCGTTCGGGTCGAGGATCGCGAATGCCTCGCCCAGCGATCGGATATTGACCCGCCGCTGGGGATGCCGCTCTCGCGCGTACCACTCGCTCCCGTCCGCAGAGAGGAGGAGTCTCCCCTGCTCGCTGAGGCTCTGAATCAGGCCGCGTTCGGAACCATAGAACGGGTCGTCAGGTCGGAGGGGGAGCTCCGAGGCGGCCGCCACGAGATGTCCTGCCAGGATCTGCCGATTGCCGGGATCGACGATGGCCGGCTCGTACGGCCGGCCGAAGAAGTCCTCCGGGTGCCTGACGAAGTACTGGTCCAGGGCGTCCGGCAGCGCCACCAGGACGATCAGCGCCTCGCGGTGGCCGCGCCCCACACGGCCGCCCCGCTGCCAGGTGCTGGCGATGCTGCCCGGATAGCCGACGAGCAAGCAGGCGTCGAGGCCGCCCACGTCGATCCCGAGCTCGAGCGCCGAGGTCGTCACCACCCCGGCGAGTCGTTCGGAGAAGAGCCCCTGCTCGATCGCCCGCCGTTCATCGGCCCGAAACCCGGCGCGGTAGGCCTTCAGCTTCGGGGCGAGCGACGGGTCCTGCTCGCGCGCCCACATGGCGATCAGTTCGGCGACCTTCCTGGCCTTGGCGAAGGCGATGGTCTTGAGGCCGCTCCTGAGACAGAGGAGCAGCAACTCGGTCGCCTCTGTGTAGGGGCTGCCGCGTGCATTGACCAGGACGAACCGCTTGCCCTGCTGCGGGGCGCCGTCCGCCTCGATGATATGAAAGGTCAGGCCGGTAAGCTGTTCCGACAGGCTGAGCGGATTGCTTATCGTTGCCGAGCAGGCGATGAACTGCGGCCGCGCGCCGTAGGCTGCCGCCACCCGTCGAAGGCGCCGCACGACATGGGCGACGTGCGAGCCGAAGACCCCGCGGTAGGTGTGGAGCTCGTCGAGCACGACGAAGTGCAGGTTTCGCCACAGCTCGCGCCACTTGGCGTGATGGGGCAGCAGGGAGAGATGGAGAAAATCGGGGTTGGTCAGCAGGAGGTGAGGCGGGTCGTCTCGCAACCTCGCCCGCTGGGGCGCGGGGGTGTCCCCGTCCAGGATGTCGGCCCGTAAGTCGCTTCCCCATGGGAGAAGAGCCCGAGCCGCCTGAAGCTGATCCTGCTCGAGCGCCTTGATCGGGAAGAGAAGAAGGGCCCTGGCCGACCCGTCGGTCAACAATCGCTCGAGGATCGGCAGGAAATAGGTCAGGCTCTTCCCCGATGCCGCTGAGGTGACGACCAGCGGGTGGTGGCCGGCACGGGCCGTCTCGATGGCGGCGCACTGATGCGTGTAGAGCCGATCGATGCCGATTCGTTGCAGCGCGTCGCGCAGCGGGGCGGGAAGGGGATCGAGCGGGTCTGCGTAAATGGCCGCTTTGGGCGGGAACCGCTTGAGGTGAATCTCGCGACCCTGCCGCCGGTTTCGGTTCAGCAGCGCTTCGAGGAATCGATCGATCTCCGAGCGTGGCGACGGGAGAGGCGACGGGACAGCCGAGGGGGCCTGTAAGGGTCGCCTCTCCATCATGCGCGCGAGAGTACCACCTTCGCGCCATCGGCGACCTGTTTGAACACCCCTGGATCCCCCTCGACGCGGCCGACGATATTGACCGCGCTCGCGGGCCGTATCTCATCTCCGTGACTCGACGGGGTCGGCCCGAAGAAGATGCAGAACGCGGTGCCTGGCGGCCAGTAGCCGAGGTCGCCGAGCTGCACCACCTCTTGCGCATCCTGCTCCAGGGCCGCCTTGACCGGGATCGAGAAATAGATCTCGTCGCCCCAGGTGTTGGCTTTCCCCTCGATCGGCAAGGCGCTCCAGATCGCGTCCGCCGTCGGCGTCTGACAGAGGGTCCCAGTAGCGGTGACGGGCCCGGCGGCAATCGTGATGCTCCGGTGCTGTTGTCTTGCGGCAGGACTCGCCACACTCTCTCCTCACGAAGATGGCCAGGCTTCCTTCATCTATCACGCGGGAAGAAAAGGTGTCAAGGTCAAAACCCCTCATCTGTTCCTTGCAAGGGAGAGTAGGATTCAAATCAGGAGGCGGCACACTGACAATCTCGCCGGGGGGTCGAGCGGCTTATTGGATTGCCGTTTGGTCTGTTTGGGCCAGGCGCTCCGCACTAATAGTGGCAACTGCACTGGCGCAGGCACAGTCCGGGTCACTCAGACGGCTCGCAGAGGATAGAATTCGAGCGATGACCTACTTCTTCTGTTCTAGAGCGGCACGAGAGGCCGCACAGCCGACAGGACAATCAGATCGAGCTGCCACTGGAAACCACAAGGCCGCATGCTGATTATCCATCCTCAGTGGGACCAGCCACAGGTGTTGCTGTCGATCATCATAAGCTTGACCAATTAGGTGGTGAAGAAGCCGGACGGCCAACGCTAACCCGGCCCAGAACGAAACGAACGAGATGGTTGGGAGCGGGCCATTAAACTGATCGTCGTTGAACGGGTGTAGGCAACCCCCGCACGGCTGTCCGGCTTCATGAGAAGATGTGGAAGTTTGGAAATGACTGGTTCCCCCTATGCCAAGCCAGCCCGTAGTAGCTTGCTGGGCTTCCCAACGTGATGGGATATCGTCCACCCCCACCAACACGTGTGGAGCGAGCGGGAGATGTCGAAACGCAGAATTTACTTGGAACCGTTCGGGGATTCCGATGACCTTGAAATCTGGTGTGGCGTAACTGGCAAGGATGGCCACTTTGCTTAGCCCAGTATCAGAAAAACGAGTAATCATCGATCGGTTGAGATTAGAGCTTTCGGCCACGTCGTGATCGAAGACTCTGGCACTGGAACTCGCATGCGGCAGTCGAAGGAGGACGAAGATGAGAGCTTGAGTGATGGCCCCCGCGCTTATTATGTCGAGGGGGCCGAAGTTGATTTCTGGAGATCGCGGACATCCCTTACCGAAGTCCCATGTGGTTTTTCCAACAGGCTGCAGAAAGCAGGCCTGAAAATCATTCCGAAGCGGCAATGTCCGCACTACGGATTTGAAGACTTCCGGGGCCGCGAGGGCGGCAGCAGTCATCGCGCCAATTGGCCAATCCTCCACCCATGGGGCGCCTTCAGATTCGTCGTCATTCACTCTTCCCGCCCAGGCGGTTCCGGTTACGCGCCAATACGGGATCTTCTCAGAATTGAAGGGGGTATCTCCGAAGACGAATAACAGGTCAGTCTCGCACGCATCGCCGGTTGTGACCCGCGATTCCGGGATCAAGTCCCCCGCAAGATCGATCAACCCTTCCCTCAGCCATGCTCCACGAAGGGGCGGCTGTGGGCCTGCCAATCCGACTTCTGGAATGTCCAGATCTATCTGGACTCCCATTCGGGCTACCAACGAGACGAATGTGACAAGTGCAGTTTGTCCAGCGTGTGTCAGAAGGTTAAGCTTGTTGGCCAAGCATCTTATCCTGAAAGATTGAAATGCATTGACCACTGCATCGTTTGGAACCTCATCGGAAATGACGTCGCGAACGAGCCTGATTGTTCGATCAAGAACTTGCAGCGCCGTCATGGGACCACCTTAAGGATCTCAGAAAATGCGGCATGGCGCCAGCGTCCGCTAGGAGTAAGATATCCGGCCCAGGCCCGATCAAGATCGGTAGAGCCAATTGCGAAATTTGGGATTACAATTGAGATGAACCCGGCTTGAGAAATGACAGGCCATTGGTCATCGGTCGCAGAGTGAAATGCCGCAGCAGGATGGGTGTGAACTTGAGCCCGGATCGACCGCTTCTCGCGGCCAAGCCGGAACCAGTATTCCGTCAGCCACCGATCGTCAATCTGATACCCGTAAGGGGAGCGGCAATGGGTGGGATGATCCCACCCATTGCACCCCTCGTAATTACCTACGGGCGCCGTCCAGTAGACAACGCACTCACACTGCCCCTTCCCACATATGGACAGTGTGCAAAGCGTTGCTTCGAGGATATGGGCCGGCAATCGAAGCAACCTCAGCCTCCCTTGACTACGCTTGGGCGCAGCGCAAGGAGCTCTCCCGGCTTGATACCCGCATCTGCCACCGACACGTGGTCCGGTACCTCCGATCCATCCTCCCGAAAGAATGAAAGGAGGTGCGGATTTTGGGTGATGTTGAACAGGTGAATCGCCCGCTGGCGAGATGCATTGACCTGCTCGTGCGGTTCGACTGACAGTGTTTGTGTTACCCCGTTATACACGATCAGGATCTCGAATTTCTTGCCTACAGCGACTTCAGCCACCTTAGCGTCCTCCTTCGAGCCGGTGTGCGCGGCCTTCCGAAAATTGATGTGGGCGCTAACTCAAGGTCGTTTCCCCTGATTCAACCAAAAACGCATCGCCCATCCAGCGACCGGCACATCGGTGCTGGATGTTCGGCTACGTCTTCTAGCCGAGAGCCTACTAACCATGGCTTTGCTTCGAGTCGAAGAACTCCCGAATGCACCTGGATGGCTTTCAGCTCACTGCTAGCACCACCGTTCTCTGGCGATTCCACCTCCCTTCGATCCTGACTTATTGCAGGTGCCATGGGGCTGTATCGGTACGATCATGCATTTACTATATAATGCGTGTGCTTAGTATGTCAAGCACAATTAGCAACGCTTGACATACTAAGCGGTTCGGCTTAAGGTTATAGATGAAATGAGGGGAAAAGGAGATCTCGAATGAGCGACAGGCTGGCCGAGGAACTCCGCCGGCTTAGAAGAATCCGAGGCGTAACCCTGCGAGAGGTCGAGGACAAGACTAAAATCTCAAATGCATATCTCTCCCAACTTGAGAACGGCAAAGCTGAAAATCCGTCCCCCCATATATTGCATAAGCTCGCGGGGTTCTACGGCGCTCCCTACGAGTTTCTCATGGAGGCCGCTGGATACCTTCAACCCCAGCAGTCAGTAGGCTTGCCTCAGAAAATATTCAGCAGAATACAGGCGGCCCTTCTCAGTGCCAACCTTGACAAAGAGGAACAAGAGAAAGTAGCTGAATTCATTGAATTCTTGCGCTCGCAACGCCGCCATCGGAGTAAGTAGGCAATGTTTTCACCAAACATTTCGCTCGTCCGGCGCCCCGATAGCGAGACCGAGATATGTCAGATTGCCGACCGTGTGCTTCGCAGAGCAGGGGCAGTGGGGAGACTGCCAACGCCAATAGACGAGCTGATTGCAGCGGTTGGAGTGGAGAACGTATTAGATCCGGAAGCCGTGAAGGAGCGGTTCATTGCACGCCTCGGTGAGCATACTCGTACGTGGCTCGTCACACTTTGGCAAAAGCTTCGAGGCATTGCAGATTTACGAGACCGCGTTATCTATGTCCCAAACGAGACCACTCCTCCCCGTGTGTTGTTTGCGAAGGGCCATGAGCTTGGTCATCAGGTAATTCCCTGGCAAAGGGTAAATACCGCTTATCGGGACGACGACTTTAGCCTCAGCCCTGAGGCACAGGATTTGTTCGACGTTGAGGCGAACTACTTTGCCTCTGAAATCATCTTCCAGGGCCAGCGGTTTACCAATCGTCTCAGAGACTATAAACCGTCGTTTGACACCGTGTTTGTTCTAGCCGAAGAGCACGGGGCCTCGAATCATGCGACCCTCCGTCGTTACGTTGAGGAGCATGACGAGGCACTCGCCGCGATCCCATACTGGCCCAGCGTCTACGCGGCCGATGAGAAGGGGTTTCCAGTGCTTCGAGTGGGTAAGGTCGTCGGATCATCTCGGTTCGTCCAGAAGTACGCAGGCATCCGAATTCCGCCTGAGATTCGCTCTGGGCACCCTTGGGTCGGCGCGCGCGAATTATCGCGAGTCTGTGAAGGTGAGGTTAGGCTCGACTGTGGGGCCAACCCGATCGGGTTCCAGTGGCAGTCATGGTGGAACACCTACTCGCTACTCGTGCTATTGCGGCGTAAGCCCGCCCTCAGTATTGTCGGTCAGCTCATTCGCTGAGACCGGGTCAAAGGCGGGGTCGTATATTCCACCCGCGGGTTGTCGGTAAACATCTGAGCCCGGCGGCTTGGGCGCTATGGCAGGATGAGCATAGGAGCAACATCCGACAGGTAGCGGTGGTCACTCGGGGGCCGCAGGGTAGAACGCGTCATTGTGGAAAGTCGTACTGTGGGTAGTTGTTTCCGCCTTCTGCTCGATTAGTTCTTCGACGCGGCGCTTGGCTTGTTCTAGGAGGTTAGATGCTCGTCGTTCTGCCGCGTAGGCCTTCTCGACAGTTGCTTGAACCAAGTCACCAATCCGCTTGTGCTCGCTTGGGTCAACGATGGGGAAAGGCATCCCACGTAGATTGCCTAGTCCCAGGAAAGGGTTGATCCCGCCCGTACTGCGCTGCTCGACCAATTGTTTTCCAATGAGCGAATTAAACCAAGCTGAAAGAAAATACGGGTGGACACCATTCCGGGGGCGAATCAGCGCAACATCCTGGTTTACATTTGCGCTTTCAGGACAATCGCGAACCACCGCGCAATTGCCGACCTTCCCCTTGATAGTGACAAGAATGTCCCCGTTGCGGAGAGCTGTTCTGGCTAGTTCGCTTTCATGATGGCGCCGCAGGATTCGCTTGTCCGCCCCGAAATCGACGCGGAAGTCGGAAACGTGCTCGGCGGTCAGGAAAGGTACCTCACCAACTCCAAGGTCATGGCGAAGGGGGGTGTGGCCATTTGTGAGAAATGAGATGAGGCGCCCAACCGGAACGAGTGTCTGCACTCTGACTTTCTTGGCTCTGAGAACCGCGTCGATCAGGCGCTGGTACTTTGGCTTGTAGAACTCGCCATCCCAGCGGCGAGCCTGGAGGGTTTCGGAAAGGCGGGCTTCGTAGCCAACGCGGTGAGAAAGATCGACCTTCTCGAGCCCGAGTTCCTGTTCCAATATCCGCCGAGCAGAGGCATAGAGCGACCTTGAGACTACAAGCCTTTGGTAGGCATCTCGTACTCTCTGAGCCGCTTTTTCCTCTACTTCATGGGGGAAGCGAGGAATCGGGACACTCTTGAGATCTTCAAGATTCAGACCTGTCTGAACCGCACCCCTCTGCTTGCGGAGTAAGTATCGTGAACCAATCATACAGTTCAGGTAGGCACATAGATAGTATGGATCAATTCCTGACGATCGGTAGGCTGTACTCTTGCACGAGAACACGGCTGGCAGTACTTCCGGCGGCACCACACTCACGTTGCCCAGAGTTCCAACAACTGAGACTAACAGGTCCCCCTGCTTTAGGGTGTACTGGCTTAGTCTGTGGAAATGGTCCGCAGGAATGTATACGTTATCGTCGTCTTGGACGAAGAACGGCTTAACGTCCTTCCCGCGGATGTAACGATACGGTCCTACTGGCGTGAAATTCTCAACGGCAAAGGTGGAACCAAAGGGGCCAACAATAAATTGACCTCCCAAGCGACTCCAAGGTTGCCATTTCTGTCGGTCAAGCAGACGATCTATCGCCGAATACTCAGGCCTGTAATACTCGGAATCCCACCGCCGTTCCACCAGGGCTTGGTTATGAGAAATCTCAGACCACACCGCCATCGTTCAGCCCTCTCGCCAGAAGCTAAGTCTCTGCTTCTTTGCCCACTTCACGAACTGCTCGGCGATGCCGTCTGGGTCTTCACCCCGGTATTTCACGCAGTCCTGCTGAATGAGTGGGTTGCCTTGAGGGTCTTTGAGAACGTTTCCGGCCCAGTCCTTACGGTAGATGTATTCACCCGAGGAATCCTTGCCGCCCACCTCGCTGGTCGCCATGAAGATGGGGTAGTCCAGCTTTTTGGCGATCTCAGCGCCGATCCATTTCTGACGTAAGCTTTCCAGAGCTTTTGGGTCGCCCAGCAGCAGTTCCACCCGTCCCCTGAGAGTGATTCGCTTCAAGGCTTCTGTGGCCCTGCTTAGCATTTTCTCGGCTTCGCGAATCTGAGCCCTCAGCTTTGTCTGTCTGTCCTTATCCTTCTTCCGCCTCGCTTGCTCCAGAGCGAGGCGGAGCTTGGCAACAGCCTTTTCCCATTCGTCGAACTCAGTCTGGAGCGCTTCAATGTCGGGCTCGGAATCAGCACCTCCCGACTTTGCTTGCTCAGCGTCGGCTTCGACCTCGCCACCTTCCTCGCGGGTGTCGAACAACTCGTGCAGCAGTTCCGCCACTTGCTGTGGCAGGTCCTCTTCGACAAGGTCGCTGCCCCCTGGACATGTGGCGATGAGCTTGTTGAGCAGCGTACTGTAGTCCGGGCACTTCAGCCGGATACCTTCCTCGATGGCACTGATCCTACTCAGCTCGTCATCGGTGTACTTCTGGAGAAAGAGGATGCTGGTTTTGGTACCCGTGTGTGGTTTGAAAGTGTTCGGATGAAGTCCGACAACGGCAAGCACGCGAGCACGCCGGAGAATCCATGCGCGGATATAGGCCAGGGTGGAATTATTGAACTTGCCTTGAGGCAGCACGATCGCCATGCGACCACCGGGCTTGAGGAGACGCAAGCAGCGCTCTATGAAGAGGACGTCGCGCTCGACCTTTGCCTCGGGCTTTCCATAGGACCGACCCTTTCGCGCCAATTCATACCGAGATAGGATGCCCTGATCTCGAATTTCACCGGCAAAGGGTGGGTTGGTCAGTAGCACGTCAAATGAGAAGTCGGCAAGGTGCTCCCATGCTTCAGGTTCGCGTATGACACCGGGCGTGGGCTTCTTGCTGCGGATGAGGTTGACGGCCTTAAGGCCCAGTATCGCATCCATGCCTTCCTCAATCTGGACCCACTCCCTGGGATCAAGACTGTTGAGTCTATAGACATGGCTTCTGCCGTCTCCGGCGATCAACATCAGCGCTCGTGATACTTTGGCCGAGCGTTCGTCAAAGTCGATGCCCCACAGGTACTTCGCGGCGTAGTCATGTATGAAATTCTCGCGCGCGTTGGCACTGTATTGCGTAGAGCGCACCCATTCCATCGTGTGAAGCAAGAAGCCGCCGGACCCGCAGGCAGGGTCCACCACATGCTCCCGTTTCTTCGGGTTGAGCATCTTGACGCACATGTCAATGACGTAGCGAGGAGTAAAGAACTGGCCGTTCTTTTTCTTGGCCACGCTCGGCATCAGGTACTCGAAGGCGTCGTCCATCACACGCATGTTGGCACCCAGCAGGCCGATCCGCTCCAGTGGACCGACGACGACCTGTAGATGCTGCGGGGTCAGCTTGATGTTTTCGTTCTCATCGAAGATACCTGGCCACTCGACCATCGCCCTGCGGAAAAGCGCGTTGATGGTCTCGTAGGTCACTTGCCGGTTATCCGACTTGCGAAATGCAAGGTCTTGTTTCTTTCGGTCGCGTGCGGCCTTTTCGTCATAGATCTTTGCGAAGATGATCTTGAAAATTTCGTTGAACTCATCGACGCCGGCATTGGCCAGGACCAACTCTTCGAGGTTCTGGATGATGCGCTTGAAATCGAACTCGCTCTTGAGGTGCGCCAGCGTGAGCTTGGCGGCAAGGACGTCTTTTGGCTCCTGTTCGAAGGTCGGGATTTCCGTAAGGGTGTCTTCGAACTCACGGGGGTACGGGCGATAGAGAATGACGTGTTCCTGCCCATTGGACCATACCCCAACGGGCGAGCCCTCGGCATTGAGGTAACTCTTGAGTTGGTTGATCCCCTCCTTTCGGTCAGGCCGTTTGACCTCGACGACAATCTTGGCTGTCCTGCCATCGCGCTGAAAGACGACGATGTCGGCGGCCTTTTCGGCTGTGACCGTGCCGAAATCCACCTGGAATTCGACGGCGATATGATCGAAGGGATAGTGGTAGACGTGGTGAAGCTTATAGAGCCAAAGCTGACGGACGATTTCTTCAGGGCTAGACTTTTTCTTCGAGAACACTTGGATGTCTTCAGCGCGCTTGAGACATTTGAGGAAGTAGCGAACCTCGCCCTTTGCGCGCCCGCTCTGGAGGGTCTTTGGAAAGATTTTCAGGATTTGGTGGGGACTCTTGCCGAGGTCGTCGAACTCCGAGAGGCCATGCTTGACCGCTGGGTCCTTAAAGATAAGGTCAAGGACCTGCTCGGTCGTCAGATTATCAGGAAAGCCCGCCGTCTCGGCCATCTGCTGCAGCTCTCCCTAGGTGGGTTCTTGTTCAGCCCGTCCCCTTCCCTATGAAATTCTGCGTGCCACAATGGTGGTGACGACCCGGGAAGGAACTTGACTCTCGGCCAAGCGGGAACCCAAACGCATCTAATTGTGGGACTTCATTCGCCGATGGATTGAGCTCGATTGCACATGGGTCCAGGGTCCTCGCGACTATCTCTTCTTTTTCCCCTTACCCGTGGGTGGGGGAGCGGTAGGACCGATAGGTAGACCCCGAACGACTGGGACCAATCGGAACAAGCCTTGCCCCTGACTGTTCTCGTACATCTTGTAAGCGCCTGTGTTGCCGAAGGTGTGTGAAATGGCCGCATAAAGGCGGAGAACGTAGCGATGCAACTTCCTGTCTTCTTCCATGTTAACGACCTTCAGGGCTAAGTCGTGGTCCCTCATTTCCTTTAGCCCAATTCGCCTCGAATGCGTCCTGAAAAGGTTGTGGTTTGAAAAGTAGGCGGCTGCCTTCTCTGCTTTGGCCTCTGCCTCGGGGTCACCTGCGAACATGTACGTCACGAGCCACCTGGTAACCAGCTCTCGGGATAGAGCCATTGCATTGTCTGCCTCTTGAAGAAGGGACGGTCCGTACTGCTGAAGGATTGGAATCCAGACTGGCAGATCCTTTGGATTCTTGGACAAGAGACCGTTCGCCATTTCAACCTGATCCTTGATGGCTTGGGCTGGGCACACGACTGTGGAACCGTCGCCCTTTGGAATAACGAATTGTGGGTCGATGGGGCCAAGTTCCGCGTTGGCGTCCATCAAAATTTCATTCGCGGATAGCGCCAGCATGGTCGCCGCGCTCTTGGCAATGTTTGGAATGATAAATCGGATAGGGTTGAATTTACTGCGCAGGATGGCTACTATGGACTCTGCAGCTTCGGCAATGCCACCGGGACTATGCAGGACGACATCGAGCCGGCCGGCTGGCAGGCCCAGGATAGCTTCGTTGATGCCCTCCTTGTCATTCCAGTCAATATTGATGTCTCCGCCTGATGCTCTGGCCTTGTTCTCATTCAGGAAATCAGCGGCGTAGACAAAAATGGGTCGTTCGAGATACTGGGAGAGCTGGGTGAGAATCCGTCTCCGACCGAGGTCGTAGTTGATCGAACCGTCTGGATTCTTATTCTTGGCTAGTTCTGCTCCGACCTCATTCCAGACGGTCATCGCTGCGGTTTGGGCCCCGAATCCTGCGTCGATGTGCTGGTATACTTGAGGACAGGATTAATGGCCTCCATTGCTTTCGCATAGCTTTCAGAGGACACTTGGAGAATCCGGAGTGTCTCAGCCAGCTCGGGGTGCTCCGCCAGAAAGTCTTTCATCTGCTCGTGAACGACCATTGTCCCTCCATCATGGCAAGCCAAGGAACCCCAAATCTCGGCTGCGTGGGAGCCGCTTCAGAGTCGGGAATCTCTTCCCTAAGTCTTCTCAAGAGCAGGGGCCTCGTTCCATTCAAATGTGAAAAGCCACCAGCGAACCCTTAATCTCTGGATCTCAGGAATGAAGAGTATATCGGGGTGTCGCGTCTGTCAAGGCAACTGGCCTCGATCGGCAAGGCGCGCCAGATCGCGTCCGCCGTCGGTGTCTGTTGGAGGACGGCGGCGGCGCTTATCTTCCCAGCCGTCATCCTGATGGCGCGCATCGTGATCCTTTGGTTAGACTTCGCCGTCCCTTTTCCTACTAAGCTCTTACAAGCCCCCACGCATGTACACGGCGAAAGAAACAGTGTCAACGCGAAACTGGTTGGTACTTCGGGGAATGAGGTCATGTCAATAGGTGTGCAAACAGAAGTCAGGCGGCAACCTCCCAGGCTCGTTCCTGGACGCGCACTCCGTTGACATACGGCACTCCGTCATGAACCTCTTTCAGCAACTCTGGGGCGTTCAGTCGCCGGAACCGCTGCTGGGCGACCATCAGCATCTTCCAGATCACCGCGGTCGCGTTCTCCACCCGCTTGAACCGCTTCGCCGCGTCGGTCCGCAGCCGCAAGGCGGCGAAGGGCGACTCGATCGGGTTGGTCGTGCGCAGGTGCACCCAGTGCTCTTTGGGAAACTGGTAGAACGTGAGCATCCGCTCCCAGTCGCGGTCCAGCACGGTGGCGGCCGCCTCGAGCCCCTGCGTCCGACACCAGTGCTGGTACCCCGCCTTCAGCCGCTCCGCGTCTTGCGCCGTGTCCGCGTAGGGGACCTGGGTGAGCCGGTGCCGAGCCTGGGCCTGGAGGCGCTTGGGCACCTTGTCGAGGGCGTTGAGGATCCGGTGATTCCAGCACCGCTGCTCCTGGGCGTCGGGGTAGACGTTGCGCAACCCGGCCCAGATCCCCAGGTGCCCGTCTCCGATCACCAGCTTCGGCGCGCCCAGGCCGCGGGCTCGCAGGTCGCGCAGGACGTCCGACCACGCCGCCGTCGACTCCCGATGCCCGGGGACCAGCGTCACCAGCTCCTTCCGCCCGTCGCGCAAGGCCGCCAGGACGACCAACACCGCCGCCTTCTCGCGCTCCAGCCCGGCCTTCACGTACACCCCGTCCACCCAGAGATACACGACCTCCAGGTCCGCCAGGGGGCGCCGCGCCCACTGGGCCTGCTCGGCGTGCCACGTCTCTTTCAGCCGACTGACCGTCGCCGGCGACAGCGGGGCGTCCTCTCCCAGCAGCCCGCGGAGCGCCAGATCGAAGTCGCCCAGCGCGAGGCCGTGCAGGTACAGCTCGGGCAGCAACGCATTCACCTCGGGTGTTCGCCGCACGAACAGCGGCAGCAGGCGGCTCACAAAGCGCTGCGCCAGCCCTCGGACGCGGGGCCGACGGACCGTGACCGTGCCGTGACACAGGGTCAGCCGCCGCGGCTTGCCGTGCCCGCTGCGGTAGCCCGGCACGCCATCGACCGGCTTCCGGCGGGCGGATTTACGGCGCCCCAGCAGCTCGTCCACTTCGGCCTCGAGCAGCGCTTGCAACCACGCGCGCATCTTGCTCCGCAGCCACGTCTCCAGGTGCTCCCATGTTACGCTTGACGCGATGGTCGGTTCTGTGGTGTGCTTCTGCATGGCGGTGTCCTCCTCTCCTTGACCGGGGGTCAGCCCGGTGGGTCAGTGAGTCACCCGAGAGGGTACACCGCCTTTCTCCTATTTGCACACCTTTCGAATATACCTCCGGGGAATCCTCCGTCCCTGCCTAGCACAGGAAGTGACTTCGTGTACCATACCTCTCGCGTCGAACAGAAAGCGGGCCAGGCAGAAACGTCGGCAGCACCGCCGGAGCCACATAGGCGCCTGTCTTACTGACGAGGCACCCCCGGACGGCACAGTCGCGTCGGCGTTACCCGTCAGAACGATACTGGGCACCGGTTCGTTGTCCCTTAAAGCGCTGACGTCACGTCTGCGTAGGTGTGGGCATCTTGGCGAGCAGAGCGGGCCAGATGCAATCAACGCACAGGCAACTAGTGATCTCGACCCTGTGGACGGTTTTGCTCGTACTCACTTAGGCGCCCGGGGGAGGCAACCGCGTGCCTCTTTTGCTTCGCCGTTGGCGCACCGAATGTCGCTAGCGAACGTAAGTCGTGCGTCCAAGGATGAGATCGAATCGCTCGAAACTCCACGAGAATGTCCGCACTGAACGGCGCCTTCCCGCTCAAACAGGAACCCGTGACGCGCTTACGCGGCTGCGCGGGCACGTACCTGCGCTCTTCGTGTCAACCATGACTAGGTGCGTTAGCTCCCATTTTCATACCTCAAGAGTGTAGTGGACTTGAACAGGGTATTTCCCGCCCGGAGCAATACGGGATACACATCGATTGTGTCTATTGGCCTCTGAGGTGGCGGCTCGAAGACTACATAGTTTTTACCCTTGGCCTCAACCGGCACTTCAGTTTGACCCATCAGAACCATGAGGTCCCTCGAGTCTAAGTCGGATAAATCGAAGTTAACCGTCAGTGTAACCTTCGCTGACTGGCCAGCCTTTATAGAACCGGGGTCGATGCTCTTGGTCGAGCCCAGTTTCGCCGCTTCGGCAGTCTTGAGAGCTTCGAACTCGCGGCGAAGCTTTTCGATCTCTCTTGTAAGTCTTTGATCTGCGCTCGCAGCGGTTTTTCTGGTTGTCTCGAGATCCCTTATCGCCTTGGACACTCTCTTATAGAGCTCATCCGCGGCGGTCCGATAGTCTTGGTTCGCTCTAATAGATGTATATGCTTCTTCCCGCGCCTCGTTGATCGCGTTGGCCGCTTCGGTGTAGAACGCTGCCCTCGCCTTGTTGTCGAGCAGAGCGAAGAATGCACTAACGAAGCCCCCCGAAATTGGAATCAGCGCCGCTGTCTGGGACGTGGCTTCGCCGACAGCCGCAATACCAGCCACGGTGCTAAGGGCTGCAAGCGCGATCGTACCCGCGAAGTAGATAGACCACTCGTTCAACGTGGCCCTGGAGCGATACGCCTCCTCAAGTTCGTTGCTCCATTCCCAGTATTTGTAAAAATCCAAACATCCCAGGTACTTCTCGTTTGTAGGGTCGTGCGGGAACGGGACAATCATTTGGCATCCCGTCACAACCCTGCCGCTCGGAAGAGCACCTGGCTTACCAGGCCGTATACCGAGCGAGGCACAGCCAGTCATCAGAGCAGTGACGAGAACACAACAGATCGGATGTGAGAATCGCCGTCTCAAGGTTCCGCCTATTCGAAACTTCACATGTTAGCCAATCCCAGGGCGCACCGTCGTTACTGCCAGGCGAGCAATGACTGACTTAAGTGGATGCGACAGCACCGTCGCTTACTCCTTTCCTGCTTCAATGGACCCAAAAGGCAGCAATCTCGACTTCGTGAATGGTGCTAGCGCCAAGGGTCTTATTTGTGGCGGCCCGTGGCCAGCGCAACTGCCTTTACGATTCGCACCTGCTCGCTCGCTGGACACGAGGAGTTCCCTGCCCCCCCGGCCGCCACTAGACAGACAAAAAACGCGAGGAGTTTCATTCCGGCGTCCTCGCTTGAATTGTGTTGCGTCATGGGCAGTACGGGTCGATCTCGGTTACCAACTTTTTTTCTAGTAGCAACTTATATCCATTCCCGCCGCCTAAGAGAGACCTCAGCGCTTTGATCTCACGCTTAATGGCGGCACACACCTTACTGCGGAAATCGCCGATCCCGGGAAATGATTTCTTGAGGGTCTGGTAACGTTCAGGCACAATTAGTATGTCGCGAGCCTCATCATACTTATCCACTGCGGCTGCCCGGAACGGAATCCTCGGCGATTCGGGGTGCGTCTCGGAAGGAGCCCGTAGTCGCGCTAGGAACGCCGGTCGGAAAGTCCTTATCGCTTGCTCCAGGCTCGCGATACGGGGATCAGAGCCGACTCTAGACAAGAAGTCCCCCCATTCTACTAACTGCTCAAGCTGCATGATTGACCATTGGACGAGCGACCCCGTTTCTTGCTGTCGTTCCCGAAAACTACTCAACGCCTGGATGTAATTGGGCCTGATCGCTCTTACAACAATATAGAGTTGTTTGTCGTCAAGACGCTGCCAACAACGGTGGAGTCCTGAGTCATCCCTGCTTCTGCTTAATCTGTCGCATTTCGCAAGTTGGACCAAGGCATCTTCGCGTCGGCGGATCACGCTAAATCGTGGTTCCACGCCGAGATACCTGTACAGCGTCACCAGCTTGTCAACTAGGAGCGAAAAATGCGTGGAATCCACACGATCGCGTTCCTTGAACATAGCTTGAAGGCTAATCTCCAACATCATCTTGGCGGTGTTGGCCATGGATTTGTTTTCATGGGCAACCGACTGGAGGTCTTCGTCTAACACCATCTTAACGAACTTGTCTGGATTCTTCTTGATCTCCCGTTCCACGAAAGCCTTGAGCATCGCTTCGTCCACGGGCGAGAAGGTGATACGTGCCCAGTCCTTGAACTTTTCCGATGGGAAGACGGAGCGGTCGAGATAGCTGAGCGAATCGCGAATCGGCCCGAGGGCACCATCAGCGGCGTGTATCGTCACCATAAAGTTCGTTGCCTGGCGTACTCTGTCGCCACTAATAGCAATGCCGACGAGATGCCATTCGCTCAAAGACTTGTAGAACACGGGCCCCCCGCTGTAACCTCTAGTCATGTTGCTGGTTAACATTCGCATGTAATTCCCTTGCACGGCTTGGCCGGGCGAGGCTAGTACGGACTCGAATCCGCGAGACGTATGACCTAGAATAGTAAAGCACCATGCGCAGGTGACGTGCGCGGACAGCGGGTCGAGAGTCGGCACGTGTCGGTTAGCAATTACGTGAGGGGGCACGTCAATTCTTAGGAGGGCGATGTCTGATGGGGCCGAGTAATACGAAACACTCGCCTCGTACTCCATTTCCTCGAGTTGTTCAAGATCGTTCACGAATTGAGCGACAATGCGGGCCGGTGGCCTCGGCGACACGTCATGATCGATAGCGATTTCGTCAACAGCTGCCGCGACCACATGGGCTGCGGTTAGTATATGGCCATCTCGCGAGACCAAAACGCCTGACCCGCTTTCCGTCTTGCCCTTTTCGAGAATTGGGGAGTTACTGACCGTGAGTTTCACAAAACTCTCGCGGCTTAGGACGGAGGGGTCGAGCTGCTGAGCGGTAGCGCGAGAAGCGCAAGGCGTCAGGAGCACAAATAATGATACCATCGCCCGAAGGGCCAGCAACGCTAATCGTTTAGCTAACCAAGCGCTAGTCAACGGGGGTACCCCAAACATCTCGAAATACTCTGTCGTTTCTCTTATCGGCCTCAGTGACCCAACGCACCACGAACTCTGGGCCCTTCCGAGATCCCGCGAAAGCAAACCGCCCTTGTTTATACGCCTTAAAGTCCCGTAGCGAGAGGGTCCAGCGGAGACCGAACGCGGAACGCTTCTCTGCCCATGAAAGGCCAGGGCCATCATAAGACTTCATCTTCGTCCAGCAACTCTCACCAATGATATCTCTCACATCCCTGAGGAACCGTTCCGTAAGGGCGTGGGCAAGTTCAATGTTTTCCTCAAGTTCGTCCGGATCACCTTCTTTTGGGGCCGCCGCCTTACTGTCATCACACTCGGGATTCTTACAGTAGCTGTTCCATGAGTGCTCGGCCGCTGTCCTTCCGTTGTGAGCTGCGAGATCCTGAACCGCATGAAGCGCGTAACCAAGCGTATAAAGCGCGTGAAGGGGCTCTCCTCTCTCACAGTACAGCCTAAGGTTCTTTACTCGATCGGAAAGCCACCGCCTAAATTCCTTTATTGCCTGCTTGCCGTGTCCGACGTCAGCATCGGCGACCCTGCCGTTGCCGTCCGCGGGAGTCTGCGCGTGTGCCGGGTCTTCTGGCCATGCATAGAAGTCGGGGTCCTGTGAAGCTTCCGCGGCCACCAGCTGGGCCTGATAGTTGTACTTGAACGTTCTCGCCAAGATGCGTTTCGTGACGTCGCTGTGTCCGTCGAGTGAAGGCTTCAACGTAAGCACGTTGATCCATCCGCCCGAACTAAGATACGGGACCTCCACGTTCCGGCGAGACTCCCGTAGCAAGAGAGTTTCGTCCAATTCCTCCGAGACCCCCCACCGGGGCTGATACTTAAACGGCTGCTTCAGGGGCTCTTCGTTGTGAATTCTAAACTGTCTGGTCTCCTGGTTGTACCAGAGCTTGGGCCGATTTAAGTTAAGGAACACGAACCACTGAGTGCTGTCTTCGCGACCGGACTCGAGAAATTCCTCAAAACACTCATCTATGTCAACGGGGAGCTTCAGGGCACATTTCGGAGACGTGAAGGATTGGCCATTGGCGGAGGCCAGCGGAAATGCTGTTAGCAGGAACAAAGTGAACAGAGATCGGAGGACGTAAGATCGGAGAGGCTGACGGAATCGCACAGATCTCACTCCCAATCCGCCCTTTTATGTGGGTGCCATCTAATAGCCCTTGATTCCGAACGAGCTTTGATGTTGGCTGTGCGCCTTTGCACGTCGGTGGCATAGTAGAGGCTGGAAACAACTCTTAACACAGGCCACTATTCACAAGCAATAAGAATCAAAAACCCTCTCCTTTTATCTCCGTTTATCTCCGTTGAGAGCAGACAGAGACTGCTGAGGTGCCTTGAGGGGCATGCAGGTGTGGCGGCCTAACCTCGAGGATCTTGGAGCGCTGGTGACTCGACAACGCTGCGCGTGACTTGGCGGGAAAGTGGGCGTGGCCACGTTTAGCCTGCCGGTTCTGTGGTAAGATACGCCGGCGTTCGGTGGGCGACGAGCGAGGAGGGAGAGTCATGCAAGGGCGATCGGGGCGAGAGTGGGGTCGTGTGGAAAGGTGGGCGGCGCTCGGGCTTGTTCTCATCGTGGGCGTGGCGGTCGCGAGCAGCGGCTTCCTTATGGCGGCGGAGACGGGCCAGCCCGGCGCGGCAACGGCGCAGGATCTCTCGGTGTGGGGACAGATCCAGGCTGCGCTCGATCGGGCCTACGCCCTGACGTGGCCCATGGCGACGGCACTGGCCGGCGTCGGAACGGCCACGATGGCGGCCTTCCAGATGTTCAAGGACCTGTTGCACGTGCGGCGAGAGTTCAACCGGGGCCGGGTGCGGAGGTGGCTCGAGCTGCGCGCCGCGGCGAAACAGGGGATCAACGTGGACAACGCGCAGAGAAGTCTGATCCGCCTGGCGACCGCCGGAGATACCGAAGCCCTCTACTCGCTGGTGCCCGACAAACTGGTGGGCCAGATCAACGCCGCTGCTCGGATGGCGCTCGACTCACCGAAGGGGCATGAGGATCTGATCTCCTGTCTGGCCAGCCAGGCCGATCCAAACGACCTCGCAGCGGTATTGAACCCCCCATCATCCCCGCTCGCCTCGGCGAGTGAAGAAGAAAAGAAGTGGGCGAGAGACCAGGCGACCGCCTACCTCGAAGCGAAGAACCGGGTCGCAACTCACATCCAGCGCACTCTGGATGGTTTCCAGATATCGCTGGATTACCAGTGGACGCACTGGAACCAGATGTGCGCGCTCGCGCTCAATTTCGTATTTGTGATGGCGGTGCTGGCGACCAATTCGGTGCGGGCCGGCGTGTGGTATCGAACGGATGCGCCGGCCTACATCCTTGTGGCGATCCTGGGTGGCTTCGTGGCTCCGGTGGCGAAGGATCTGGTGTCGGCTCTCGAGGCTCTGAGGGGGCGCAAGCGTTGAACCTCGCGCTCCAGGAGTTGAGTGTTCGCACCCAGCCCGCCGGCGGTCCCGTGGCGGCCGCGGTAGAGCAGGGGCCTGGCCAATGGAGTGCGCATGCCGGGCGTGTCATCCTCTATGTCCATGGATATAACAACACCTTCTCGGTGGCCCGCGAGGCCTATGACATGTTCGCGGCCGGGCTGGCGGCGCGCGCACGGGAAGCGGCCTCCGAGATCTTCGAACCGCTCTACCGATTCTACTGGCCCGGAGACGAGGACCTGGGGATCTTGTCGTTCATCAGCTATCCGGTGGAGACCGAAGACGCGAAAAAGTCGGCCTTACCTCTCATCCGATTCCTGCGGGAGTTGTACGACACGTCCGGCCATCCCGCGCAGCCGATCGACATCGTGTCCCACTCGCTGGGTGGGCGCGTGGTCCTGGAGACTCTGACGGCACTTGCTCAGGCGGGCACTCTCCGCGGGGTGCTCAAGAGGGTGTGCCTGATGGCCCCCGCGGTTCTAGTGGAACATGTGGAACCGGGTGGGGACTTACACGCTGGCGCCACGCTTCCAGAATCGCTGACGATTCTGACCTCCGAGGATGATTGGGTCCTCTGGCTGGCCTTTCCTGTGGGCCAGACAATGGCCGAGGGGGGGTCCGGACGTGCGCTGGGCCGGTATGGGCCGCCGCCCGGCCTTCCGGCACGCCATGAGCCGGTCTCGGGCGGCGTCGGGCACACCGACTACTGGGATTGTCCCGACAGCGTGGCGAGGGTCATCATCGACGCGCTCGGCTTCACGCCGCGTCGGCGCGAGTTGCTCGGCCGCTTCACGCCGGTCCGCGAGACGGCGCCGCCCAGGACGATCGAGGGCCGGGAGGTGGGAGGGTTCTGACGATCTACCGTTCGCAGGCGGGGACGGAGCGGCTGTCGTGATTGCTGAGTCTCACCCGACAACCTTGCGCGCAGCCTCGAAGGCCTCGCGGAAATCCAGGTAGACCGGCTTCTCGGTATGGAGCATTTCTGCGAAGAGCATGTGCATGGTCTGATACTTGATATTGCCGATCGTCAGCGGCCCGATGCCGACAGCGCCTCGGGATGCCGCGGGCAACGGAACCCCGTCATCTGTTAACCTGATCCCTTCGATCCCTGCCGGCGGCACCGCGTTCACATCGGCTGCGACGAGCAGGCGAGGGGCCGCGCCGACATGCTTCGCCCTGAGCACTTGCACGCCGGTTTTGGAAGTCGCCAGGACCACCTCCGCGTCTTCCAGGAGGGCGTTCAGCAGTGTTTCGGCGGCTGCGTCCATCCCCTCCATGGCCGTTCCGTAGCGGGCGTTACAGTCATCCGCGGTGCTGCGCGCATCGGCGACGTCCCTCGCGATGGCGATCCTGACCTTCGCCCCGTTCTTGGCGGCGAGCACGGCAGCCGCGGCCCCCACAGGGCCGGTGCCACCGAGCACGACGACCTGCTTGTCTGTTAGCGTAGTGTTGTGGGCACGCTTCAACTGTCGTTCAACCGTCGCGACCATGGCGGCGGCGGTGGTAAACGCGCCGCTTGGATCGGCGAAGACCGAGACTTCAAACGGTGGCACCATCGATTCCTTCGCGCGCGCCAGCATGTCCGCCGCAAGTCCGATGTCGCGCCCTCCGATGAACATCCCCGTCCTCTTCTCCGCCTTCGGGCTCCGGGAGAAGATCGCGTCCTGAACCAGGGTGGCGATCTTCTCTAACGTCACGCCGGTGTACGGGATGACCGCGTGGTATCCGGCGTCAAGGGCCATGTTCACGTCGAACGCGCTGACATTGGTCCCGGGGGTCAGCATATGTAAGATATGCGGCTTTTCCATCGTCTCACGCCTTGACTCGACAGCGTCTTCAAGATAGGCATCTTTCGTTCCGGAGTCAAAGAAAAAGCCGTCGAGGCGGAGGCATGAGAATTCTCATGGACGAGACGTGGCGGTGGCTCCACGGGGCGTACGCCGCAATCTGTCAAGTGCGAGAAGACCGGAAGCGCGGCAGGATCGCCAGCAGCAGGGCGGAGGCGGCAGCCAGAATCGCCCCAAGTGTGAACGCGGGCGCTGCGCCAAACCGCTGATAGAGGTACCCCATCAGCAGGCTGCTCGGGAGGGCCGCGACCCCGAGGCAGAAGTGGTAGAGGCCGAAGGCGCGGGCCCAGCGCTCGGGAGGGACAAGATCGGCGATCAGCGCCCGCT